>Ga0316204_10000207_pt1 | contig 241612 bp, 221 predicted proteins | sample 6monrhotite_MG_2_FD_205661 | JGI IMG/M metagenome (GOLD analysis project Ga0316204, IMG submission 205661) | Microbial mat bacterial communities from mineral coupon in-situ incubated in ocean water Damariscotta River, Maine, United States -... | ecosystem: Environmental > Aquatic > Marine >...
TGACAATCGGAATTGCCACGTTCCGCGGGTTCTGTCAAAAGGAAAAATGTGCTAGAGAGCGCTTAACTTTTTCTCCTCAATTTATTTAGAGGCTTAAACGCTTGCCTTCCTTGACATCTCATCTCTCCAGCCCGCTTTCGGGGGCTGTGCGTGTTCCCGGCGATAAATCCATTTCGCACCGTGCATTGATGCTAGGTGCAGTTGCTCTGGGGCAAACCCGAATCGCTGGGTTGCTTGAAGGCGAAGACGTGCTGTGCACGGCTGAAGCCATGCGGGCCATGGGCGCGAAGGTGGAACGGCTTGAAAGTGGTGAGTGGATCGTGAACGGCATGGGGGTCGGCGGATTGTTGCCACCGAACCGTGATCTCGATATGGGCAATTCCGGTACCGCTGTGCGGTTGCTGATGGGGCTGGTCGCGGGCCAAGGCATCAAAGCAACGTTCAAGGGAGACGCATCTCTATCGTCGCGTCCGATGAACCGGGTGACCACACCGTTGGCCCAGGTGGGGGCAGTGTTCGAGGCTACCGAGGGAGGGCGTCTGCCGCTCACCATGCATGGCGCCGAAGACCCAATGCCGATCACCTATGAATTACCCGTCGCCTCGGCCCAGGTGAAATCGGCGGTGTTACTGGCGGGCTTGAACGCACCCGGGGAAACCGTTGTGGTCGAGCCAAAACCGACCCGCGATCATTCGGAAAAAATGCTCACCCATTTTGGTGCCCAGGTCACGGTTGAAGAATTGGACGGCGGGGCGCGGCGGATCACGTTGAAGGGTCAGCCCGAGTTGGTCGGTCGTGATGTAACCGTGCCTGCGGATATCTCGTCCGCTGCCTTTCCACTGGTCGCGGCCTGCATTATCGAGGGCAGCGACATCACGGTGACCAACGTAGGGCTGAATCCCCTGCGAGCGGGCGTCGTCGAGACGTTGAAAGACTTTGGCGCAAACCTTGAAATCTTCAATCAGCGCACCGAAGCGGGCGAAATCGTCGGCGATGTACGCGTTGTTTCGGGACCGTTGCAGGGCTGCATCGTGCCCGCCAGCCGTGCGCCTGCGCAAATTGACGAATACCCGGTTCTGTTCGCCGCCGCTGCGTGTGCCCAGGGGGAAAGCCGTTTTGAGGGGCTGGAGGAACTGCGCGTCAAAGAAAGTGATCGCTTGAGCGTCATGGCCGAGGGTTTGAGGGCCTGTGGCGTGGATCTCGAAGAAGGCGACGACTGGCTGGTGATCCGCGGCGTAGGCGGCACGGACAAACGGGTGCCGGGGGGCGCAGAGGTGGCGTCTAAGCTTGATCACCGCATTGCCATGTCGTTCTTGGTGCTGGGTTTTGCCGCGGAAAAGCCGATCACGGTGGATGACGCCAGTCCCATCGACACCAGTTTTCCAGGTTTTCGAAGTTTGATGGAAAGTCTTGGCGCATCGTTTAGCGAAGGATCAGTATGAAATGTCGATCGTGATAGCCATTGATGGACCCGCGGCTGCGGGCAAAGGAACCCTAGCCCAGCGGCTGGAAACTCAATTCAAGCTCGCTAAGCTCGATACCGGGCTGCTGTATCGCGCCGCAGGATATAAGGTTCTGGTCGCGGGTGGCGATCTTGAAGATGCAAAGGCAGCAGAGGCCGCTGCACGGACCCTGGACCCGGCAGAATTGTCGAATTCCGCACTGCGCACCGACGAGGCGGCACAGGCCGCGTCTAAGGTTTCCGCCGTGCCGGGCGTCCGCGCGGCGTTGTTGGATTTTCAACGTAATTTCGCCAAAAATCCGCCGAATTTAGCCGATGGTAGCCCCGCCCAGGGAGCGATTTTGGACGGTCGCGACATAGGTACTACAGTGTGTCCCGACGCCAATGCGAAGTTGTTCGTGACGGCAAGCACGGAAATCCGCGCAAAACGGCGCTTTAAAGAGTTGCAGGAACGTGGTCTTGAAGCTATATATGCGCGCGTTCTAGACGAGATGAAGGAACGTGACGCTCGTGATACGTCTCGCAGCGCGTCACCGCTGGTTGCTGCAGACGATGCGTTGTTGTTGGATACCAGTGAAATGGACGCCGATCAGGCTTACGCCGCGGCGCTCAACTTCATCGCTGATAAGAATCTCTTCTGAGGGCCGCGGCGGCTTTGATTGCTTGCGGTTTTATGAAGTGTACTGAGCCCCGGCCCCCGCAACAGGGGAACGGATTTTGATTTTAACGTAGACCGCCGGAACCAACCGGCAGGCCAGTAATGTGAAAAAAAAGGAATACCCAGACTTATGACTATGGAAAATTTTGCGGACCTTCTCGAAGAGTCCTTTGCCAATAATTCAATGCAAGAAGGCAGCGTTGTCACCGGCACCGTGCTGCGTGTAGACGGCGATGCCGTTCTCGTCGACGTCGGCATGAAGTCCGAAGGCCGCATTCCGCTGAAGGAATTCGGCGTTGGCACAGACGCACCGAGCATCACCATGGGTGATCAGGTCGACGTGTTTATCGAACGTTACGAAGACCGAGACGGCATGATCCGCCTGTCGCGCGAAAAAGCGCGTCGCGAAGAAGCCTGGATCCAGCTCGAAAAACTGTTCGAAGCTCAAGAGCGCGTCAACGGTACGATCTTCGGCCGCGTCAAAGGCGGCTTCATCGTTGATCTTAACGGCGCCGTGGCCTTCCTGCCGGGCAGCCAGGTTGACATCCGCCCTGTTCGTGACGTCACCCCGTTGATGAACATGCCGCAGCCGTTCCAGATCTTGAAGATGGATCGTGCGCGCAACAACATCGTGGTTTCGCGCCGCGCCGTGTTGGAAGAAACCCGCGCAGAAGCCCGTTCGGAGCTGATCAGTCAGCTCAAAGAAGGCGATGTGCTCGAAGGCGTGGTCAAGAACATCACCGATTACGGTGCGTTTGTGGATCTCGGCGGCGTCGATGGACTGTTGCATGTGACCGACATCGCTTGGAAGCGTATCAACCATCCGTCCGAAGCGTTGCAGGTTGGCGAGACCGTTAAGGTTCAGGTCATCCGTTTCAATGCCGAAACACAGCGTATCTCGCTGGGCATGAAACAGCTGGAATCCGATCCCTGGGAAGGCGTTGGCGCCAAATACCCGGTCGGCACCAAGCTCAAAGGCCGCGTCACCAACATCACCGACTACGGCGCATTCGTCGAATTGGAAGCCGGTGTCGAAGGTTTGGTTCACGTTTCCGAAATGTCCTGGACCAAGAAAAACGTCCACCCGGGCAAAATCGTTTCCACCTCGCAGGAAGTCGAAGTCATGGTGCTGGATGTCGATCCCGACAAACGTCGCATCTCGCTCGGCCTCAAGCAGTGTGGCGACAACCCGTGGGACAGCTTCCTCACCACCCATACGGCAGGTACCGAAGTCGAAGGTGAAATCAAGAACATCACCGAATTCGGTCTGTTCATTGGTCTCACCGAAGAAATCGACGGCATGGTTCACCTGTCCGATCTCAGCTGGGATCAGTCCGGTGAAGAAGCCATCAAGAACTTCAAAAAGGGTGACATGGTCAAAGCCAAGGTCCTCGACGTGGATGTCGCCAAAGAGCGCATCTCGCTGGGTATCAAACAGCTCACCAAAGATCCGTTTGAAGAAGGTATGTCCGGTCTCAAGCGTGGCACCGTTGTCACTTGCGCAGTTACCGCGATCACCGATGGTGGCGTTGAAGTCACTGCTGGCGACGGCGTGCCGGGCTTCATCCGCAAGGCTGAACTGAGCCGTGAACGTGGCGAGCAGCGTCCTGACCGTTTTGCGGTCGGCGAAAAGGTCGATGCCAAGATCATGCAGATCGACGCATCCAGCCGCAAGCTGACGCTGTCCATCAAGGCTCTTGAGTTCCAGGAAGAAAAGCAGGCGATGCAGGACTATGGCTCCTCCAACTCCGGCGCTTCCTTGGGCGATATCCTGGGTGCAGCCCTGCAAGAAAAGAGCGGCTCATCCGAGGACTAATTCCTCTTTGTGACGCGACAAAAAGTGCACCCCCGGCAAACTTGCCGGGGGTGTTTTTTTGCCCCATTTCTATCAAGAGGTTGTGCTAGACTGCGCACAAATTCAGCGAATGGAGCTTAGGTCCGCATATGTCCCTTGATACTGACAAGCTTATGGAACGCCGCCGCCAACGGCGTCAGGCGACGCTTTGGAAAGTGGTTGCCGCGCTTTTCGCCACCGCATTTGTGGCGATCTTGGTGGCGCGCACAGTGGGGCCGGAGGTTGGCAGTGGGCTCGGCACAAGCCAGCTTTTTGACGGAGAGCACATCGCGCGCGTGGAAGTCTCGGGGGTGATCATCGAAGATCGCTACCGCGATGAAATGCTCCAAGACCTCAAAGACGACGACAAGATTAAAGCTGTCATCGTCAAGATCAATAGCCCCGGCGGCACGGTGGTCGGTGGGGAAAACCTGTATCTCGGCTTGCGAGACATTGCGACTGAAAAGCCGGTGGTCGCAGTGATGGGTTCGACGGCGACGTCTGCAGCCTACATGACCGCGATCGGGACGGACCGAATTTTTGCCCGTCAGGGCACGCTTACGGGCTCCATCGGCGTGATTATGCAAACCGCTGATATGACCGGATTGCTCGATAAAATTGGCCTGAAGCCGGAAATCATCAAAAGTGGCCCGCTGAAAGCCCAGCCCAACCCGATGGAACCCCTATCTCCAGATGCCCGTCGGCACATTGAAAGCGTGGTGATGGACATGTACGACCTGTTCGTCGGGATGGTATCGGAACGCCGTGCGATGGACCTGGATGCAACAAAAGAGCTTGCAGACGGGCGCGTGTTCACCGGTAAAAAAGCGCTGGAAGCGGGGCTTATTGATGCCATTGGCGGCGAAGCGCAGGCGATTGAATGGTTGGAAACGGAAAAGGCCCTAGAGGCCGATTTGCCCGTGGTTGATCAAAAGCCGGATTATCCGCGTGAAGCCCTGAGCGAACGCCTTTTTGGGGCATTTGGAAAAGCTCTGGTTTCAGAACGACTTACACTTGACGGGCTGCTCGCGGTTTGGCACCCTAATCTATAGCTGCCAAACAAAGGATGCTGGTATGGGCAACCGTACCCAGCTTCGGCGACTGGCCCAAGAAATTAGCTCGGCGTTTTAACCGGTAACGAACCCCCGGTGCGCATGAGATTACGCCATAAGGTGGGGGTTCGGCAGGAGGTGAAAGCATGACGAAATCTGAACTGATTCAACGACTCGCGGAAGCCAACCCGCATCTCTATTTGCGGGATGTGGAACGCATTGTGACAACGATCTTCGACGAAATTACCGATGCTTTGTCACAGGGTGACCGGGTTGAGTTGCGTGGCTTTGGTGCATTTTCAGTTAAGGAGCGTGGATCGCGCACCGGGCGCAACCCGCGCACTGGCGAAGCCGTAGATGTGCCATCTAAGTACATTCCGTATTTCAAAACCGGCAAGCAGCTTCGTGAAAAGCTGAACACGGCCTGATTTTTTTGTCCGTGACGCGTCTTCAATGATGACGGGAGCAAGCCTTTGCGACGTCTAATCTCATGGCTGATCATGGTGCCGACAGCGGTGGCCGTGGTTGTCTTCGCGCTCAACAATAAACAGCCCATCGCTCTCAACCTGTGGCCGTTCGCCATAGTGATCGAGGTGCAACTCTATTTGTTGCTGACCGCGGTGCTCGGTGCGGGCGTTGTGCTGGGTGGCGTGGTATCATGGGCAGGCGGTGGACGAATGCGTTCGCAATTGCGCAAACGCAGCTACGAGGGCGAGGTTGCCCGGCGTGAACTGAAGACGGAGCGCGAAAAAACCACGGCGCTCCAAGCTGAGCTGAAGGCGCTTAAGGGTCTGCATGAACACACTAACGACCATGTGCAAGAACCCGATGCCAGAACCATCGAGCATAGCTCTTCACATGGGTCAGCAGGGCAACTGCCCAAACCGCAAAATGCAGCCTGATTGATCGTAAGATATCAATCTGTATATTTTTTATAGAATTAAGCCTTTGTCGTGTCGCAAGTGCGAGGTAAAAGAGTCTCATGATTGGGATTGAACACGCATGGCAACGCATTTTCGTCGCACTCGACACTACGGATGTCGGGCGCGCGGTTGAACTTGCGCACGGGCTTAAGGGTTCGGTCGGTGGGGTGAAAATCGGCAAGGAATTTTTCACCGCCAACGGACCCGAAGGCGTACACCGGGTTACCGAGTCCGGCATGCCGCTGTTTCTTGATCTCAAATTCCACGACATTCCGAATACCGTTGCGGGCGCAATCCGCGCCGCGTTGGCGTTGAACCCATTTGTTGTCAACGTTCATGCGGGTGGTGGACGGCGCATGATGGAAGCCGCCGCCGCCGCCGCCGATGACGCCGAGCCGGGCAATCGACCCAGCATCATCGGTGTGACCGTGCTGACCTCGATGGCGCGTGAAGACCTGGTTGATGTCGGCATTGACGAAGAACCGCTCGAACACGTTCTGCGCCTCGGGCGCCTGGCCAAATCCAGCGGTCTGGACGGCGTGGTCTGTTCGGCCAAAGAAGTGGTCGCCCTGCGCGGTTCCGTGGGCCGTGATTTCATGCTGATGGTGCCGGGCATCCGCCCCGTGTGGGCCAGCGCCGACGATCAGCGCCGGGTGGTGACGCCGCGCGACGCCATCGACCTCGGCGCCGATTATCTGGTCATCGGTCGCCCCATCACCGGGCACAAAGACCCCACCGAAGCCGCGCGCCTGATCGCCGAAGAACTGGCGTAGTCTTCACACGCTTTGTTCTAGCCTCCCCTTGTTTCACTTCTTATAGTGAGCGTTCAATCATCGCCTGAGGGGGGCCTTATGAGCGAGAACGACGTTTTCCAAACCACGATCAAATTGAAGATCTTCGACTTGGTGGGGGACAGCTACCGCGCCGTGTTCAGCAATCTGGGCGTAATGGCGCGCATATCGTGGTTGCCGATCGCGTTGATGGCGATGATCAGTTTTCGTTTTGAATCTCTGAATGAGCCCGCAGCCTTGCAAGCGCCAATGGGTATCTCCACAAACGTGGTATTTGTTGGTTACACGGTGGTGCAGTGGGTTGTGCTGAGCCTAGCCTTTGTCAGCCTGTATCGTTTTATGTTGTTGGGTGAAAAACCGCCTCAACTTGGGTTCATGCTTGAAAAACGTGAGCTGCGTTTTGTGGGCTTTTCACTAGCGATTATGGCGGCAGTGCTGTTGCCTATGGCCGCGGGATTGGTTTTGTCACAGTTGCTTGGTTCTATCGGGATCGGACCGGGTCTTTTAGGCACAGTTCTGGCTTTCGCGGTTATGATTGCGACCCTCACCGGCTTGGTCCGCCTGTCGTTGGTCTTGCCTATGATCGCGCTCGATCAAAAAGGCGGGTTGCAATGGCATTTTCAAAGCGCTTGGGCGCTGGCGAAAGGCAATACATTTCGCATATTCTTAGCCCTGAACGTGGCATCGCGTCCTCTTATGTTGATTTTGGCAGGCTGGATGTATCTCGTTATGCCGTCTGAGACAGGGCCGATCGCCACAGTTACATCCGTTCCCGCGATGATGGCTTTCTCAGTCGTTGACGGTGTCATGACATGGTTTTTCAACGCGGTGGCAATCGTGGTGTCAGCGATGGCATACCGAACACTTAAATTGAACAGCGCCGAACAACAGGGCAAGGCATGACACCTGAAAACAAGCACGGGGAGGAAAAACCCTTCCGCAGTCTATCGTACCAAGCCCTTCAAACGCTGAAGCTGGCTTATACGGATATCCTGCGCCTTGCGGTGTTGCCGTTTGTGCTGTCGGTGTTCGTGGTGATCATCGCACGGTTGGCGGGGCCTCCGGCGCGGTATGGTTTCGATGCATTGCATGGTTTGTTTTTATTGTCTTACATCACGTCGGTTTCGCGGCTGGCGCAAAGTTATGCCTCAAAACGGGCGGTGACAGGGCCGAGTCTGTTGGGTCTGGCCGTGCCTCAACCCCGCTGGCCGGGGGTGATGCCCGCGCTTAGCATGGTGAGCGAGGCACTGTTGCTGATGCTGCCCACGGCCCTGATTCTTTTTGTCGTGGTGGCAGTTGTCAGCGGCGCGCTGGGCGATGTGGACGTCGGCCACCTTGGCATCGTGGGGCGACTCGCGCCGGAATATGTGCTCAATACCTTTCTGGGCTTGGTGATTGGTGCCGGGGTGGCTAAAATCGCCGCGGACTGAAATCCTTAAGGACTCACAATGCCTGTCGACGTAAAAATTTGCGGCATCAACAGTGTCGAAGCGCTGGACGCCGCCGTCGTGGGCGGGGCGAAGATGCTGGGCTTTGTGTTTTTCGATAAATCGCCCCGCGTTGTGACCTGCGATGAGGCGCAGGATTTGTTGGCGCGAGTGCCGGACGGCATCATCAAGGTGGCGCTGATGGTCGGTCCCGACGACACTAAGGCCCAATCCATCGGCCGTGATTTGCCGTTCGACATGATCCAGCTACACGGCAATGAAGGCCCCGAGCGCGTGGCGGAGCTGAAAGCCATCACCGGGCTTCCAGTGATGAAGGCCGTCGGCATCGCGGGACCTGACGACATCGCGCGCGCTCATGATTACGAAGAGATTTGCGAACGGATCTTGCTCGATGCCAAAGCGCCAGAGGGTGCGGCGTTGCCCGGCGGCAATGCCTTGAGCTTCGATTGGGACCTGATCGCGGGCGAAACCTGGACCAAACCGTGGTTGTTGGCAGGCGGGCTGAACGCGGGCAACCTGGCCGAAGCCGTCCAGGTCAGCAGCGCCACATTCGTCGATGTGTCGTCCGGCGTGGAAGACGCGCCGGGGGTCAAATCGCCAGCCAAAATCCGCGAATTTCTGGCGCTGGCCCGCAGCCTATAGGCGTCTGAAGTGTCTTGCAGCCAACCGCCACTTAGAGACCGCGCGCCGAGGGTCATTTAAGGGCCACAATTGAGGGCTCAAATCGGTGGCAATCCGGCGCGGAGCTTGCTATTGTCCGCGCTCCGCAACACCTGAGGTCAATTCTGTGAGCAAGCCCAATACGTACCGCGAAGGTCCCGATGAGACGGGCCATTTTGGGATTTTCGGCGGCCAGTTCGTCGCAGAAACCCTGATGCCCCTGGTTCACGAGGTCGCCGAGGCTTATGAAGCCGCCAAGGCCGACCCTGAATTTGCCCGTGAAAAGGCCTATTATCTGGCCCAGTACGTCGGTCGGCCGAGCCCGCTGTATTACGCCGAACGCTTCAGCAAAAAGCTGGGCGGGGCCAAGGTGTATCTCAAACGCGAAGACCTCAACCACACGGGTGCACACAAGGTCAACAACACGGTCGGTCAGATCCTGTTGGCCAAGCGCATGGGCAAAAACCGTATCATCGCCGAAACCGGCGCAGGCCAGCACGGCGTCGCCACCGCCACGGTGTGCGCGCTGTTCGACATCCCCTGCACCATCTACATGGGCACTAAGGACATCGAACGCCAAGCGCCCAACGTGTTCCGCATGCAGATGCTGGGCGCGGAAGTTAAACCGGTGACGGTCGGCTCGTGCTCGTTGAAAGACGCTATGAACGAAGCCATCCGCGACTGGGTGGCGAACGTCGACACCACCTATTTCCTGGTCGGCACTGCGGCGGGTATGCACCCGTTCCCGATGATGGTGCGTGATTTTCAGTGCGTCATCGGAAATGAAGTGCGCGAACAATGCATGGAAGCCGAAGGCCGCTTGCCCGACACCTTGGTTGCGTGCATCGGCGGTGGGTCGAATGCCATCGGCCTGTTCCACCCGTTTTTGGATGACTCGGACGTACATATGATCGGCACCGAGGCCGCTGGCAAGGGCATTGAGACCGGCAAACACGCCGCCAGCCTGACCGCCGGTGCGCCGGGTGTGCTGCACGGCAATCGCATGTATTTGCTGCAGGACGAAGATGGTCAGGTTCTTGAAGCCGATAGCATTTCGGCAGGTCTGGATTACCCGGGTATCGGGCCGGAACATTGCTGGTTGCATGACATCGGCCGGGTCGAGTACGTGCCGGTGACCGATACGGAAGCGCTGGAAGCCTTTCAGGTGTTGACCAAACAGGAAGGCATCATCCCGGCGCTGGAATCGTCTCATGCCTTGGCACACGTTATGAAAATTGCCCCGAACTTACCTAAGGACCACATCTTGGTGGTGAACCTTTCCGGGCGCGGAGATAAAGATTTGAACACCGTTGCCGCCAGCCTCGGTCTGGAGATGGGGGTTCACCTGTGAGCACAGTTAACGCAAAAACGGTTGAGACGCGCCTTGCCAAACGCTTTGCCAATCTGAAGGCCGAAGGCCGGGGCGGTCTGGTGACGTTTCTTACCGCAGGCGACCCGGACGGCGATACGGGCTTTGAAATTCTTAAAGGCCTGCCCGAAGCCGGTGCCGACATCATCGAACTGGGGATGCCGTTTTCCGACCCTATGGCTGATGGCCCTGCGATTCAGGCCAGTTCCCAGCGTGCGCTGGCGAACGGTATGACGTTGCGCAAGACCCTCGATCAGGTACGGACTTTTCGCACAGGTAACGACGCTACGCCGATCGTGCTGATGGGCTATTACAACCCGATCCATCATTATGGTTCCGAAAAATTTGTCGCCGACGCCAAGGCTGCGGGCGTAGATGGTCTCATCATCGTCGATCTCCCGCCCGAAGAAGAATCAGAGCTGTGCTTGCCGGCGCTGCGTGGTGGCATCAACTTTATTTACCTGACCGCACCCACCACGGACGACAAGCGTCTGCCAAGGGTTTTGGAAAATGCGTCGGGTTTCGTTTATTATGTCTCTATCACCGGCATCACAGGAACGGCGTCCGCGGCCGTTGCTGATGTGGATAGCGCCGTGGCGCGCATTCGGCGACATACCGACTTGCCGGTTGCGGTGGGATTTGGCATCACAACACCCGAAGCCGCCGCCGATGTCGCCAAAGTGGCTGACGCCGCCGTGGTGGGTTCGGCATTGATTAAGCGTATCCATGATAATCTGGATGCAAACGGCAAGGCCAAGCCGGGTCTTGTGGGGGAAGTTTTAGGCTTCACCAAACAACTGGCAGACGGCGTTCGCCGTGTCAAAAAGTAATGGGCAAAATGTTGAAGGATAACGCATGAACTGGCTCAAGGATTTCGTCAGGCCGAAGCTAAAGGAACTGGTCGGCGGGGGTAAAGATATCCCCGAAAACCTGTGGCACCAGTGCCCAAGCTGTCAGCAGATGATCTTCCACCGCGACCTGGAAGCGAACCTCAACGTCTGTCAGCATTGTGGCCATCACATGCGCATCGGCGTGGGAAAACGCCTTGGGCTATTGTTCGATGGCGGCGCGTACAAAACCGCGCAGTTTTCATCGCCTGTGGTTGATCCGCTGAAATTCAAGGATTTGAAAAAGTACGCAGATCGCGTCAAGGACTCCCAAGCCAAGACTGCCGAAGATGATGCCCTGATCGTCGCCCACGGCAAAATGGGTGGGCAAAATGTCGTGATCGCGGCGTTTAACTTTGCCTTTATGGGCGGGTCCATGGGCACGGTGGTGGGCGAAGGCATCCTCACCGCATCGCGCTTGGCGCAGGTCCAGGACGCGTCACTGATCATCATCCCCGCATCCGGCGGCGCGCGCATGCAAGAAGGCATCTTGTCTTTGATGCAGATGGCGCGCACCACCATCGCAGTCGAAGAGGTCAAGGAAAAGGGTCTGCCCTATTTGGTTCTGTTGACCGATCCGACCACGGGTGGCGTTTCGGCATCGTTCGCCATGTTGGGCGACGTTGCGATCGCCGAGCCGGGCTGCGTGATTGGCTTTGCGGGGCGACGTGTGATTGAACAAACCATTCGCGAACAGTTGCCAGACGATTTCCAAACGGCCGAGTACTTGTTGGATCACGGCATGGTGGACATGGTGACAGAACGTAAAGAACTGCGCTCCACCATCATTCGTGTGCTGTCTTTGTTGCGCAACACGGGCGCACCGGCGGATGTGGTCGAATTGCTCACCGAACCGGTAAAGATGCCCGACGCCAAGAAAAAAGCGCCGGTTATTGATGCACCCATTCCCCATGGCGCCCGCCCGCCCAAGGATGACAAAAAGAAATAATGGTCCAGTTTTAGGGGCCAAATCGAATAGCCGAAGTTGAATCAACAGGGCACACGCCCCACGTAAGGGCCACCATGAGCACCGACGCTATTCTGACGCGCCTTCTGGCGCTGCATCCAAAATCCATAGACCTTAGCCTTGATCGCCTGGAAAGGCTGTTGGAAGCGCTTGGCCACCCCGAGCGCAACCTGCCACCCGTGGTGCACATTGCGGGCACCAACGGCAAAGGTTCGAGCGCGGCATTTCTGCGTGCCTTTGTTGAAGCCGCAGGCTATCGGGCGCACGTTTACACGTCGCCTCATCTGGTCAAGTTTAATGAACGCATTCGCATTGCGGGTCAGCTGATCGATGACAATACCCTTAGTGCGGTGTTGGAAGAATGCGAGCAGGCCAACGCGGGTCATTCAATTACCTTTTTCGAAATCACCACTGCAGCGGCCTTTTTAGCGTTCTCGCGCACCCCGGCAGATCTGGTGATTTTGGAAACGGGACTGGGTGGGCGCTTGGATGCCACCAATGTAATCGATAAACCACGCCTGACCTGCATCACCCCGGTGTCGCTGGACCACCAACATTATTTGGGCGATACAGTCGAAAAGATTATGGCGGAAAAGGCCGGTATTTTAAAAGCCGATGTGCCGTGCATTGTGGCGGCGCAGTCGACCCGCGCGGCGGAAAAAACGTTGAAGAAAAAAGCCAAGGAGATCGGTGCGCAACTGATATGGGAAGGCGAAGATTGGTTCGCACGCGCCGCTGGTGGACGTCGGGCACAGGCGGCAGGCGACGCAGGTATGCTGTACAAAGGCCATGGCGTTCAGGGTGAACTGGAACGCCAATTCCCCATGCCCGGTCTGGAAGGTCGTCACCAAGTGCGCAACGCGGCCCTGGCGATGGCATGTGCGGAGGCTCTTGCTCCCGATTTTGATATTCCTGACGCCTCCATCAAGTTGGGCCTGAAGACCGTTGAATGGCCGGGGCGTATGCAGCGTTTGACCACGGGGCCGTTGGCAGCCCAGCTTGTTGACGGTTGGGAACTGTGGCTGGATGGCGGGCACAACCGCGCGGCGGCGGATATGATCGCCCAGCACACCCGTCAATGGCGCGGTGAGGATTTATGGGTGGTGTTTGGGGCGCTCAATCAGCGTCCGCCGCTCGATTTCCTCAAGCCACTGGAGGGTAAAGTCCGTGGGATGCGCTGCCTCACCATTCCCGGTCAGGAAAATGCATTGCCCGCCGAAGAAGCGGCAGAGACAGCGCGTCAGCTCAACATGGAAGTTGAAACCGTAGACTCGGTTAGCGATGCAATATCGTCTATTATGAACAAGGTACAAGATGGCCCCCCAGGACGCATTTTGATTTGCGGGTCCCTTTATCTGGTTGGGCACGTCTTGAGCGAAAACGGCTAAACAAATAGCCGGTGCTTTCGCATTTTTCTTAAAGGGGGGCATTCCATGTCTAGCGAACTGTTTCAGCCGATCCGCATGCGCGGTCTTGAGCTTGCCAATCGTGTGGTGGTCGCACCCATGTGTCAGTACTCAGCATCCGAAGGTATCGTTGGCGAGTGGCATTTGATGCACGTCGGCCAGTTTGTGGTCGGTGGACATGGGCTTTTTATTGCCGAAGCCACGGCGGTCGAGCCGCGCGGGCGGATCTCACTGAACTGTCCGGGCTTGTGGAATGACGAGCAAATGGTGGCATGGAAACGTGTGGTCGATTTTGCCAAGACTTGGGGCAATACTCCGGTGGGTATTCAGTTGGGCCATGCAGGGCGTAAAGGGTCCAGCAGCAAACCTTGGGACGGTGGAGGACAAGTCGCTGAGGGGGATGGCGGATGGCAGACCGTGGCGCCTTCGGACGTGGCGTTTGATGCCAGTCGCCCGGCTCCGCAGGCCCTCACAATCGATGATATCGAGCAGCTCAAGCGCGATTTCGCCGCCGCCGCCAAACGCGCCGATCAAGCTGGGTTTGACACGGTGGAGCTTCACAGTGCGCATGGCTATCTACTGCATCAATTTCTGTCGCCGATCAGCAATCGCCGTGATGATGTGTATGGCGGGTCGTTGGAAAACCGTATGCGTCTGGTGTTGGAAGTGTTCGATGCTGTACGGGCGGTTTTCCCCGATGACAAACCCGTGGGTGTACGGATTTCCGCGACCGATTGGGTGGAAGGTGGTTGGAATTTGCAAGACAGCATTGAATTGGCAAGCGCGCTAGAAGCGCACAATTGCGATTACATTCATGTCTCTTCAGGCGGGCTATCGCCGGATCAGCAAATTCCACTTGGTCCGGGCTATCAGGTCGATCTTTGCGCCACCATCACCGAAGAAACCGAGATGACCACCATCGCCGTGGGCCTGATCAACGACGCTTTGCAAGCGGAAACAATCGTGCGTTCGGGGCAGTCCGACATGGTTGCACTGGCGCGCGGTATGTTGGTCGATCCGCATTGGACATGGCGCGCGGCTGCGGTGTTGAGGAGCGAAGCCGCTTATCCGCGCCAATACGAACGTGCGCTTCCCGCCTTTAAAACCATGGCTCACCCAAAAGCCCCACCGCCGAAGTAATATACTCACACGGTATATTACTAAAAATTTATGTAAAAATACCTTGGGTCCCCCTGTACCACTTGATACGATGAATGCAGGGAACGAGAACAAAGCGCATACGTGTGCGGTCTCATTCTCTGCACGAGTTGTCGATAACAGGTGAGGAGGCGGCTGTATGCCGGTGCCGAATGGGGCTGCGCGTTTGGAATTACAAAAGCATCTGATTGAGAAGTTATACCAGGGTACGCGTGGGGAGATTGTCGTCCACACGGCGCTGGGTGTGCTGTTCGTCGTCTGGGTACAAGAAACAATCTCTGCGCCGCATTTGGTGTATTGGGGCGGTGCGCTGGCGTTTGTGTTAGCGCTTCGATTGGCTTTATACGTAGCTTACGTAAAACACACACCCAAGACCGATGACATTAAGAAATGGTCGTATGCCGTCATGGGCACACTGTTCATGCTGGGGGTGATATGGGGCTCGACGGCATGGCTCTTTGTGCCGATCACGGCGGTGGAAAATCACCTGTTTGCAGCGTTATTGATCGTCATCATAGCAGCGGGTGCTATGAGTAATATGTATCCCGTATTGCCAGCATATATCGTATTTCTTGGTCCGATAATTTTACTGTATCTAGCACGAACAGCGATGGTCGGCGGAGACATAAATCTTTTGGTGGCCGGGCTTTTGGTGTTGTTAGCGGTATATATGGCATATGTCGCCAACCGCTTTCGTGATGATCTGTTGCAGAACTTTGTGGTGCGTCAGAATTTGGAAGAAAAATCGGACCGATTGTTTCAAGAAAATCAGGATGCACAAAGCAAGGCGCTGGAAGAACATAAAATTGAAATTCAGTTGCGACGCAAAACGGCTGTGTTGGATGCCGTGTCTAAAATCCAGGGATTGTTTATTGCAGACCAAAACCCTGGTGCGATTTTTGATGAGACACTGGGAACAGTTCTACAGTTAACCGCAAGCGGAATTGGTTTTATTGGGGAAGTGCTTCTTGATGACAGGGGGCAGTCCTACCTGAAACCTTTTGTCGTGAGTGACGTTTCGTGGTCCCCCGAAATGCGAAACGCGTTCCAGAGTAGGGGCGCGATGGAGCTAGAGTTCCATAGTCAAGAAGCATTAATAGGCAAGGTCATCAGCGCAGGTGAGCCAATTCTTGTAAATGACATTGGAAGCGATCAAAGCCGAGGTGGCGCTCCTATGGGCCATTACCGTGTCGTGTCCTTTATGGGTGTGCCCTTATATCAGGGCAACATCATGGTGGGTATGATCGGTCTAGCCAATCGCGCCAGCGGTTATGATATTGAGTTACTGACAGCGATTGACCCGGTGATTACGGCAACGGCGCGGGTCGTCGATGCTGTGCAAAGCCGCAGGGCACGTCATGAGGTCCAAAGTGAACTCAAACTCGCGAAAGAGCAGGCGGAAAAAGCCAACCTGGCAAAGTCAGAATTTCTTTCGTCCATGAGCCATGAATTGCGCACACCGATGAATGCGGTGTTGGGTTTTGCACAGCTTCTGCAAATCAATCCAAAGGCTCCGCTACACCCGATACAAGGGGATAGCGTTAAGCAAATACTTAAAGCGGGAAATCACCTGCTGGATTTGATCAACGAGATCCTCGACTTATCGCGGATTGAAGCGGGTCGCGTCAGCGTAAGTATCGAAGCCTTTGATGTTCATGATGTGATTAAGGATTGTATCGCTTATATCACCCCGTTGGCAGAGCGGCGGGGCATCGGCCTTGACGTACAAAATGATCCATCAAATCACATGAACATCACCGCTGATCGTATGCGGTTTCGTCAGGTGCTTTTGAACCTTCTGTCAAACGCCGTTAAGTACAATGTGGAAGGCGGGTCTGTGGCCCTGACGGTTCAACATGAAGCCGATGGGCATGTGCGGTGCAGCGTAATCGATACGGGTCATGGAATTGCAGAGGACAAGTACGAAGAAATTTTTAAACCTTTTTCACGTCTGGGTGCAGAATCAACAGACATTGAAGGAACAGGTATCGGGCTGACCATATCGCGCAAGCTGACCCATTTGATGGGCGGGAAAATGGGCTTCGAAAGTATCCTTGGCCAAGGCTCAAAGTTCTGGATCGATTTGCCCGGTGACGTCACGGGAAACAATTTGCAAGAAGCAGTCCAGATGGAGGAAGGCTTTCAGCAACTTCCCAGCGGTAAGCACCGCGTACTCTATGTCGAGGACAATCCGGACAATATGAGCCTCATGGAAAACGTTATTTCCATGCTCGAAAATGTCGAATTGATTGGTGCTCATACGGGAGAGTTGGGCGTGGAAATGTTTGAAATTCATCATCCGGATGTGATTTTGATGGATATCAATTTACCCGGAATTAATGGGTATGAGGCTTTGAAGCGTATTCGGAGTTATCCCGATACGGGCCACATTCCCGTAATTGCAATCAGTGCTGATGCTATGGGGGCCGATGTTCACCGCGGGCTGGAAGAAGGCTTTGATGCGTATTTGACCAAACCGATCAATGTGAACGAGGTGATTGCACACCTGCGCAGCGCCATTGAGAAAAAAGTGTAGGCCGTCATAAAAAAAGCCCCGCCAAAACGGCGGGGCTTTTTTTATGAGCAGTCGGGATCAGATTGAGCTTTCAACCCATTCCTGCAACTTGTTTTTGGGCAACGCGCCGATTTTAACGGCTGCGGGCTGACCATTAATAAAAATCATCAGCGTCGGAATGCCGCGCACACCGTACTTGGACGGGGTCATCGGGTTGTCATCGATGTTCACTTTGGCGATAACAACTTTATCGCCCAATTCAGCGGAAATTTCTTCCAGTGCCGGAGCAATCTGTTTGCAAGGCCCACACCATTCGGCCCAGAAATCGATCAGGACCGGCTTTGCGGACTGGAGGACATCGGCGTCAAAAGTAGCGTCGGTAATCTCTTTCATGCGTTTGGGTCCTGAAAATAGGTGATTTGAAGTGAATCGTTAGATCGAATTTAAGTGTGCGCGAGGAACGCGTCAAGTTGCGGTGGAATTTGATTGTAACAATGGCGCGTAAGCCTTTAATACGGCGTCGTTCAGCTCCATGACGTGGGGGCCGTCCGTCCAGAGCAAAATACAGCGAACAGCCTTGTTCGGATAGATTCGCGCAAGCAAGGTACGATAGTTGGCCATTTGCGTCAGATATTGTTCCGGCACGCGGTCCGGATCCGTTGGGGCGGGGCGGTTGGTTTTGTAGTCAATCACCCAGACTTCGTTAGCAGTGACCAGTAGGCGGTCCAGGCGCGCTGAAACCACCTGATCGCCGATCACGCCTGAAAGGCTCACCTCCGCGAGGCTGTCGGAACCGAACAGATCGGCGAAAGAGGCATTGTTGAGTACCGCCATGGTTTCGGACAAGATATCGGCTTGTAGCGCCGCACCCAATTCGTGCGCCGGTCGGGCCAGCCAGGCGGCACCCGCCGTACGGCGTTTGTCGGGGGGGAAGTCGGGCAACGTTTCTAGCAGTTTGTGGACCAAAAGGCCGCGTTTGAACCGCTCACTCTGATCGCCGTCAAACGGTCCCAGTGCGGGTGGCGCTTCAGTCGTCGGGCGCGATGGTGTTAGCGGCTTAGGCGGGGTGGCGTCGATGGGCGGCGGCGATGTGGCCCAGGGTGGCAGGTGCGGGCTAGGGCGCACAGCCGTTTTGGCGTCCTGATGTTTTGGCTCAATTTCTTGCGCGGTTTCGTAGCGCCAAAGCGGCTCGCCGCTGGAATGGGAAAGCTCTTGGCCCACCTCTGTAACAATGGGGAGGATCAGGTTGTACCAGCACCCATCTGACCGGCTGCGGCTGTCTTCATATCCAGTCACGTAAAGGCGGTCTTTGGCACGGGTCATGGCGACATACAGAAGGCGGCGGTATTCACGGTCGCGTTCCTCGCGGCCCTTGTCGGCCTGGTCCTGAAATGCCTGACAGCGGGCATCCTTATGCGGTGCCCACAACATTCCCGGCGCGATGTCGCTACCTTCACCGCCCAACCATTGCACCCGCGAATCAAGGCGTCCGTCGGGTTTGGTGCAGGTATCGGTCAAGAACACGATATTCGCCTCCAGCCCTTTTGCGCCGTGAACAGTCATCACTCGAACCTGATTGCCGAGGATGTCCATATCGCGTTTTATCTGTTGAGCGCTGGCGGTTACCCAATGCAGAAAGCCCTGTAAGGATGGGGTGTGGGTGCGCTCAAAATCCAGCGCCAGGGCGAGAAACTCATCAATGGGGTCTTCGGCATCCACGCCCAAGCGGCGGGTTAGCGCCAGACGCCCGCCATCGCGCAGCAGGCCAGCGTAAAACTCATATGGCGGCATGAAATCGGCATGCGCGAGCAACTGGACCAGTACATCATAAGCGCTCAAAAAATGCGGTGTTTCATCGCGGCGTCGCTTGAGTTCCGCCCACAAGCTGGCCTTGCGGCCATGGGCAAGGGTGAACAGGTCTTCTTCGCTTAACCCGATAAGAGGACTTTTTAAGACTTCTGCCAAGGTGAGGTCGTCTTCGGGCAGAACCGCAAAGCGTCCGGCTGCGAGCAAATCCATCACCGCCATTTGCTCAGTCAATACCATCCTGTCAGCCCCGGCCACGGGGATGCCCCGGCTTTTCAATTGGCGAACCATTTCTTCGGCAAAGCGGGCGCGACGGCGCACCAAAATCAATACATCGCCGGCCTCAATGGGGCGATTTTGCGAGGTGAGAATTTCGCCGCCGTCGAGCCAGCCCTTAATGGTGTCGGCGACCTGGCGGGCGAGGCGCATTTCCGGGCGTTCTTCGTTTACATAGTCGAGCGGTGCATCCCACGGGTCTGCACTTGCGGCTTCCAAGGGTTTGACCGTGGGCCAGACCTCGACCAGTCCAGCCTCGCCCAGACGGTGAGAATCATGCGCCACCCGTTCTCCGGCAAAGGTCAAGCCATCGGCGGCCTCTGGATTGGCGAACACGCGGTCGACCACCCGCAGAACGGCGCGGGTGGTGCGAAACGATGTGGTTAGCGGCACCGCGCTGAAGCGTCCACCGGCGTCGTTTACGCGGGATTCAAAGTGGTCCTGCATGCGACCGAATTCATGGGGGTCGGCCCCTTGGAAGGAGTAGATGGATTGTTTTTCATCGCCCACCGCGAACACGGTGCGGGGCTGGATGTTTTCGTCGCGGTCTTCGCGTACGCCTTGGCCGGAAAAGAATTCCGCCGCGATGCGTTTGACGATGTCCCATTGTGCCGGGCTGGTGTCCTGGCTTTCATCGACCAATATGTGGTCGATCCCGCCGTCGAGTTTAAAGTGTACCCAACTGACCCCTCCGTCGGTCGCCAACAGAGCGCGGGCCTTGTCGATCAGGTCGTCATAATCCAGATGAGCGCGAACCTGTTTGAGGCGCTCATAAGCCGCCAGCATCGCCTGTCCGACATGGAGCAAATGTACCGTCGCATCCGCGGTGGCGCGGGCTTTGAGCTTTTCCAAAACGCTAAGCACGCGATCTTGTTCGGCGCGCAGAATATCTTCGCCTGCTTCCGCACCCTTGGTGGTCAATTTCTTGCGGGCTTCTCCCGCGGTGGTGACGAACAGCGGGGCGTATGCACTTTCGAACAGTGCAGTGCGGTCGGGGTTCTTGATGTAGGCACGCAGCTTTGCGGCAAACCCCTGGCTGGTTTTGGAGCCGTGTGCCAGCGCATCCGCCGCAGCCAAAAGGGTAGGCTCATCCAGCAACACATTCGCAGCGGACATGATGGCTCCGCTATCGGTTTCATGACCCGCCAGTCCCACCAACTGGGTCACCGCGGGGTTTATGCCGCCTTGGTTCTCATAGTGCGCCAGGGTGTAGGCAAGACGCGCGCGGTGACCTGCGATGTCCTGCATCAGACTGGCGAAATCGTCTTCCGCGATCAGTTCGGCGATGGCCTCAATGGCGTTAGCCAGAGGGCTACCCGGGTCGCGCACAGTTTGTTCCAGCATGCGCTCGCGCGATTCCGCCAGTAATTCGGCGGTGGTGCGTTCGTCGATGACGGAAAAATGCGGCGCGACACTCGCTTCAATGGGAAAACGGGCGATCAGGCTTTCACAAAACGCGTGGATGGTGCGGATCTTCAAACCGCCCGGCACATCGAGTACGCGCGCAAACAGGCGGCGCGCGATTTTCACCGTGTCTTCGTCGGGTTCGTTTTGGCTCAATAGGCGAATGTCTTCGATCAAGCTCGCATCGTCCATCACCGCCCATTGGCCAAGCTGATCGTTGATGCGTTCCGACATTTCGGCGGCGGCGGTTTTGGTGAACGTCAGGCACAGGATTTTTTCCGGGTGCGCGCCTTCCAACAACAGTCGGGCGATGCGGTCCACCAGGACACGGGTTTTGCCGGTACCTGCGTTGGCCGACACCCACACCGACCGTCCCGGTTGGGCAGCGGCGTATTGTCCTGCGGTGCGTTTAAAGCTGCTCATCCGTTGTCAGACCCCTCGCCACCAGCCGACCATTCCTTGACCCGCGCCAGATGATCGTAATCGCCAAAGCGGCTTTCGAACATGGGCCGCGGGCGCGACAAGTAGGGGGTTTTTTCATCGGCATATTTGTCGATCAGTTTGACCAAGCCTTCATAGGCGTTTTGCGTAGCCTCTTCAGCGTCCAGCTTAATGGGCTTTTGCTCGCCCGCGACACGCCCACCCGACAGGCGCAGATACAGTAAGCCAGCAATTGGTGCATTGCCGCTGAGGCCTTTGAACCCGCCACCCTTAGCGATGGCAGCTTCCAAAGGTAATTGCGGGGTCAGGCCGCTGTCGACTTGCGGGGTGCTTGGTGGTTGTCCGGTCTTGTAATCAATGATGGTCAGGCCGCCCGAAAGATCGCGGTCGATACGGTCAGCCTGACAGGTGAGCGTGAACGCACCGCCAAGACTATCAATTTCGATCCGTCCGTCCGCTTCGATCAGCGTGGGCAGGGTTCCAGCCAATCGGCGCTTCTGTTCAAAATTGACGAACCAGTTGGCGATGCGCTTGAAGCGGGGCCACCAAAATGCCCGAACGCTGGGGCTGGCGATGTATTCGTCAAACACCTGCGCGCCGATTTCGATAAGCTCAGCTTCGGCGTTATCTGGAAGGGCATCTATGTGGCGTTCGATAAACCGTTCCAACGCCTTATGCACAACGATGCCACGATCCGCAGCGCCTGGGTCTGCTTCGATATGGTCGAGTGGCTGTAGGCCGAGGATGCGCCGTGCATAGATAGCGTAAGGATCGCGAATCCAGGTTTCGATCTGGGTGACGGACATGCGCGTGGGCCGTGCGCTAACGGGAGGCATCGGGCGGGGTTCGGGAAGAGGCCCGAGGCAATCCTCACCGTGTATGTCCGGGCGGGTCAACGCTTCGGCCCAATGCAGCCAGCTTTCGTCATCACCTTCCGTCAGGGCGTTGCTCTCGCCAAGTAGAGTTTGAAGCCGCACCAACCAGCGCGACGGTACTTGTGGGCTGCCGCCACTGCGGGCAGAGCGGCTCAAATAGATTTCCGGCGCGGCGAACGCTTGGGCAAAATCGTGGGCGCTCAGTCCGATGCGCCGTTCGGGCATGGGCAAGCCGAACTGACGCATCATCGGGCGGCTCATCCACGGGCTGGGGTCTGCTTCGGGGGGCCAGACCCCTTCGTTGAGCCCGCCCAAGATCACCACGTCGGCATTTTGCAGACGGGCTTCGAGTAAGCCCCAGATGAACAGGCGTGGGTGCAATGCATAGCCCGGACGCACCGGGCGGCCAGCCATCAGGGCTTGGATGAGGGCGGGATATTGTTCACCGCGTACGGGGTCGAGTGCGCCCAGTGCATCGTGGGCTTCAGCGACAAAGGCACTTAATGCTTCGCCCGCATCACCGGCCCACAGGCGGCGTTCGTCGTCTGACCCGCCCCACTCGGCCATCTTGGCGGCGGTGTCGGCATGCAATTTGAGCAATTCAGCGGCATTGGCTTGTGGAGCCTGCAAAGCACTGGCGAACGGTTGAACGATGTCATGCAGCATGGCGAGCACGGTGCGGACATCTTTTTGTGCTAGGCCGAAACGGGCGAATCGCTTGGCGGCATTCTCGTCATGAAGAAAAACCCGAAGTTGGTTTTCCAAACCGTCCAACCCTTCGCCTGGACGCGGCCCGCGCAAAAGGGCGATTTCCAACGCCCGCACCGCGCCACGTAAATGCATCGGCGGCATACCGCCCGCAGCGAGGGGGTGTTTGAGGCATGCCAGCAGGTCAATGGGCTGGAACCCGCCAGCAGCCATTTCCGCTAGAAGATGGAAAAAGGCACCGGGCGCGGTTTGATCCAGTGGTGTACCGGCCGAATCGTCGATCTCGATTTTCCAACGCCCCAGTTCCGCGACAACGCGGCGTGCAAGGGTGCGGTCGGGGGTGATCAAGGCGGCGGTCTTGTGCGGCGTTTCCAACGTACGGCGCAAAATCAGCGCGATGGCGGCGGCTTCTTCACGCGGGCTGGGCGCATCGATACGCACCACGCCCGCCAGCGGGTCTTCGGGCAGAGGATCACTGTCACGCCATAAGTGCGTGGCCTCGGCTGGAACCAGCGCACGGGCTATCGTATTTGAACGCAAGCTATGCTTATCATCAAAATCTGGGGTGTCTACCCAGTCGTTAACGTTTTGGCGAGGCGAGCCGATTTTGTCCAGCAATTGGGCCATGCCGTATTGAGGATGAGTGGGGTCAAGGTTTGCCCACACCTCATCAGGTGCGTCACGCTCTAGGCCCGGCAGCACCAGCGCACCCTTGGGCAGATGGGCGACAACCTCTAAAAGTTCAGCCGTGGCGGGGATGGTGCCGGTGGAGCCTGCCGCGATGATCGGTGTTTCAGGTGGGCAGGCTCTCCAGGCCTGAGCCCGGGCCCGCAGCAATGCATCGCGGCGGCGCGCGGGGTCGATCTGGCCGTGTTGTTCCAGAAGCGCGGGCCAAAGGCTGCCGAGAATCTCTAAAAAATCTACGGTTTTCTGCCAGTGTTCAGATAAGTCATCGCGCGTGACCAGTTCGGGCAAACGCGCTAGGTCCAGGCCTTCTGTGTGGACCTGATCGACCAACCCGGCCAATTCCCCGGCTAGCCGTACCGCTTGGTCGGGCGTGGTGTCACTGTCTTTGGCCATCACCAGGCGGGCCAAAAGTGCAACGCGTTTTGCCCCACCGATAGCGGGCGGCAGATTGAGCGCATCTTCGAGACCCACAATTTCGCCACCGCTTTCCAGTGCCAACTCGTCTTCGTCCACATCACCCAATGGGGTCATGATGGGCAGCAGCATGGGAACGCCATCCGAGAGACGCAAAAAGGCTTCACGCAGTGAGCGACATGCACGCCGGGTGGGCAACAGCACGCGAACTTGTGCTAGTTTTTCCGGGGCGGCACCAACCTGGGCGAGGATTCCCTTCGCCAGTTCATCGACGAAGGGGCGCTCCGGTGGGATGGTGAAAACCTTGGGGGCACTCATGAGATTACACCCAGATTATGTGCGATCAGCCAGCTTTCAGTTTCATCACGGGCTTCGGGGGTACCAACGTGGAACCACTCGCCGTCGTGAACCAGCCCGAAAAGGCGACCGTTGGCCAATGCACGATCATAAAGCACATTGAGCGAATAGACCCCGCCGGGCGCTTCGGTGAACAGGCGCGGATGCAGCAGTTGCACACCGGTGAACACATAGGTCTTGTCCGTCGTATCTGCGTGTCCATCCGAACGTCGAGTAAGTTTTCCATCGCTCACTATGTTAAAGTCGCCGGGGCCGTCATAACCGAATGCGCGCGCCGGGTCGTGCAGCAGTAAGACACCATCCATAGCCCTGTCCTGCCAAGCGTCAGCTAACCGGGTGAGGGCATTTTGTGCCCCATCCAACCACAGTCCATCGCTGTTACAGGCGAAAAAGGGATCGGGTCCAAGCAGCGTCAACGCATGCTCAATCCCGCCTCCGGTTTCTAAGACCGGGTCTTCGAGACTGAAAGTTATTTTAGGTGATGTGCGGTGTTGCAGGTGTGCTTCAATTTGTTCACCCAGATAATGCAGGTTCACCACTGCTCGCTCGACACCCGCACCAGCGATATGCGCCAAGGCCCAATCGATCAACGGTTGACCGGCAACGTCAATCATGGGCTTAGGTTGGGTGTCGGTTAATGGGCGCATACGCAGCCCAAGGCCCGCAGCAAGAACCATAGCAGAATATGGTTTCATGAAATGAGCCTCGGTTCTGTGCGGGCATTGGCGGGAATGTGTACATCGATCCAGGCCTTCATGTCGCGGAGTGCGGGGTGCTCAAGCGTCCGATCCAGCAAATGCCACAGGCGGTTGATGTGTTTGAGATACACGGGCTTGCCGTCACGGCGGTCCAGTCGGGTGAAGATGCCGATGACTTTGGCGTGTCGCTGTGCGGCGAGAATGGCGTAGGCACGTTCAAAGTCGTCCCAGTCTGTGCCCACGATGTTCATGGCGTCGCGGTAACGTTCCAACATAGCGGCCTGTAGGGTGGCGGGGATGTCGCGTCGGGCATCTTGCAACAGGCTCATCAGATCGTAAGCGGGGTGCCCCGCGAGGGCGTCCTGAAAATCCAATAAACCGCAGGCTTTAACGCTTTCGCGGCCCTTAAGTTGCATCAGGTTATCGACGTGATAGTCGCGCAAAACCAGGGTGCGAGGGCCACTGTGAACATGGGCGAACAGGTCTAACCAGATGCGTTCATAATCCGCGCGGGCTTGGGTCGAAACGGCAAGGCCTTGCGCGGGCATGAACCAGTCCAGCAGCAATGCGGCCTCGGTTTGTAAGCGTGTGTCGTCGTAAGGGGGCAGCCAATCGGGTGTTGCCGTTACTGTGTCGATGGCATGCAGCGCGATCAAAACGTCGGTGGCGAGGGCGTAAAGTGCAGTTTCGTCGGCACCCGACCTTAGCAAGTTGGTGAAGGTTGCATCGCCGAAATCTTCCAATAATAAAAAGCCGTTGACGAGGTCTTCAAACAAAATTTCCGGCACGCTGAAGTCCAGCATGCGCAAATGCTTGTCGACCAGGACAAAAGGGCGCACATCTTCGTGGGTGGGCGGGGCGTCCATCATCATGGCTTTTTGATTATTCAGGGCAAGACGGATATAGCGGCGAAACGAAGCGTCGCCGGACAGGGGCGTTTGTCTAGCCGCCGCCCAGCCGGCATCTTTAAGAAACGCATTGAGCTGATGAGCGCGGGCTTTAGTCATGTCCGCAAGCTCGCAATCGTTTGGACCAATCCGTATTGTGTGGGATCAGTTGGGCTTGGCGGTGATTTTTGCCCTTGGTGATGCTAAGGCGGACTTCCAAACGATCGCGGGGAATATAAGTCCCCATGTGCTCCGGCCATTCGATCAGGGAAATGGCTTCCGTCAGAGCCTCTTCGATGCCCAATTCGAAAATTTCTTCCGGATTTTGCAGGCGGTAAAGATCGAAATGCCAAATTTCAGGCCCGTCACCCTGGTAGGTCTGCACCAAGGTGAACGTAGGACTTGGCACGTCTTCGTCGGGATCTGTGAGGGCGCGGATAAAGGCTCGAGCGAATTCGGTTTTTCCGGCCCCCAAGTCGCCCATAAGTGCAATCACATCACCGGATTTGGCGACACGCGCCAATCTTTGGGCGAGCTGAAGCGTTGCTTTCAGCCCGGCAAGTTCGATAGTGATGGTTTCGCTGACGGTGTTCATTGGTCTCAATCTTACGTCGTCCAGCCCCAAAAGAGGACATTTTCCCTTAAATTCGAGTGTGAACCTGATATAAACCCAATAAGATTCGCATTACCAGTTTAACTCTCAATCACCCGGAGAGGCTATGGCCAACGCACCTATCATCACCGATGTCGCCATTATTGGCGCGGGCCCGGTGGGACTCTTTGCCGTTTTTGAGTGCGGCATGCTGAAACTCGATTGTCATGTCATCGACGCCTTGGATGAGGTGGGTGGGCAATTGTCGGCGCTGTACCCGGAAAAGCCGATCTACGACATTCCCGGTCACCCTGAAATTTTGGCGGGCGAATTGGTGTCTATGCTGGAAGCCCAGGCCGCGCCGTTCGGCCCGACTTACCATTTGGGCCAGCAGGTCAGCACGCTGGAAGAGCAGCTCGGTGGACGCTGGTTGGTGAAGACCACCCGGGGCGTCGAACTGGACGCCGGTGCGGTGATCATCGCGGCAGGCGTCGGCGCGTTTGGTCCCAACCGTCCCCCGTTGGACGGCATCGAGAATTTTGAAGGCATGGGTCCTGGCCAGGGTGTGAACTACTTGGTCAAGCGTCGCGAAGACTTTCGCGGTAAAAAGGTTGTGATCGCCGGTGGCGGCGATTCCGCAGTTGATTGGGCGGTGTCATTGTCTGAGGTTGCCGAAAGCGTCAAGGTGGTGCACCGCCGACCCAAGTTTCGCGCGGCCCCGGAAACGGTGCAACGGATGCAGACGTTGGCCAGCGAAGGCAATGTCGAGTTGGTGGTGCCTTATCAACTGGCGGGCATCGAAGGCGACCGTTCGGGTTTATCTGCGATTTCGGTTGCCGATTTGGATGGTAACACGCGCATCCTTGAAGCCGATGTTCTGCTGCCATTTTTCGGCCTGTCGCAAAACATCGGCCCGATTGCGGATTGGGGCCTGGGTATCGAGCACAACCATATCACCGTGAGTCCGGCTGATATGAGCACCGCACGAGCGGGCATTTTTGGTGCTGGCGATATCATCACATATCCCGGTAAGCTGAAACTGATCTTGATGGGCTTTTCCGAAGCCGCCTTGGCTGCGCACAGCGCGCGTGACCATGTGCATCCGGATGAGGCATATCACTTTGAGCACTCAACCTCTTGCGGGGTGCCCGGTGGTGCAGGTTAACATGATGCGTGTTGAAACAGTGAACGGGGCATGGACTTGCGGGTCGCGGTCTTGAACAAATTGGCGATGGCAGCAATCGCATTGACGCTGGCGATGAGCGCCGGTGCTCGTGCGCAAAGTGCGGCGCCGGTAGATGTATCGGTGCAGGTCAAAGATGCCTTGCAAACCTGCTTTCAGTGTCACGGACCTGGCGGTGTCAGTGTGATCCCAACACGCCCGACCATTGCCGGGCAGAAGGCTGAGTATATCCGCCGTCAACTTGTGGCCTTTAAAAACTCAGCTACGAAATCTCCTCGAAAGGCTGGTCTTGATGGTGGTGAGGCCAAAAAGTCGCCCGGTACAGCCCTGCGCAGAGACCCCGTGATGGAGCATATGGCGGCAGGATTACCCGATCACCTGCTTGCACCTTTGGCACAGGCTGTTTCTCAGTTGGTGTGCAATGCCAAACCAGACAAAGTACAACTGACCAAGCCCCCAGCACTTCCTCCACGGCGCCCGGCGGCGGCGCAAGCATGCGTGGTTTGTCATGGCGAAGATGGCATTGGGGTGCAAAACCAGGTGCCAAACTTGGCGGGGCAGCAGCGCTCTTATCTGCGTCGTCAGTTGTTGTTGTTACGCGAAACAGCGTGGGGTGCTCGTCCAAGAGAAGGTGAGGCCTGGCGTAGCCATCCCATCATGGAGGCAAAGGCAGCGCGCCTTAAAATCACAGACATAGATGCTATCGCCCAATATTATACGGCCCTGGATTGTCAGGGCGCGGGGCGGCAATCCGTACAATAGAGACTGTGCATTTTTCAGCAGGCGGCTAGTCGGTGTGATCGACAAAGCCGGAGAACAAATCGGGCTGGCGGCGGCCGTCCTCGTTTGTTTCGCCGGGCAGGTGGCAGGCTACCGTGGTGCCGCGTCCGGGGCGGTTGGTCAATTCAACTTCGCCGTTGTGCAGTTCGATAAAGCGCGCAATAAGCGCCAGGCCCGGTGGAACCTCACCCTCATTTAACCCCGGCCCGCCGTCTGTAACGCTGAAGATAACGTTTCCGCCTTCACGCAAGGCAGCCATCAGAACTTGACCGCCGGGCGGCGTGTTGGAGACGGCGGTGGACAGCAGCGTGAACAGCACCTGCTTGAGGCGTTTTTCGTCCGCCACCACCCAGCCGATATCCGTGGCGCTGTCGAATTCAATATCGACATTTTTGCGCCGCGCGCGTTCACGCACCAAATTCATCGCTGTGATCTGCAGACGGTTGACGTCGACGGTATCAAGTTCCAGCGTCATCAATCCCGCCTCGACCGAGGCTAGATCGAGCATGTTGTCGATAATGCTGATCAGTTCTTCTGCGCTTTCGACAATGCCCTGACTATATTCATGTTGGCGGGCGTTTAATTCGCCGAAATGATTGTCGCTGAGCACCGATGCAAAACCGACGATGGCGTTCAGCGGGGTGCGGATTTCATGGCTAATGCCGCTCATAAATTCGGATTTCAGAACGTTTGCTTCGGCCATGGCGTGGGCGCGTTCCAACAAGGCGGTTTCAACCCGGGCACTGTCGGTGACATCCAGATAACTCAGCAATACGGCCCCATCGGGTAGCGGCACCTTGGCGTATTCAAGCACGCTGCCCGTGGTCAGGCGGACCCGGCCACGATCAGAATCTCGGTTCATCAGCTTGGCTGCCAGATGGATGGCGTCAAATTCTCCGTCGCCTTCATCGCGTTGGATCAGGGCGCTGATGTGCTTGATAAAGCCACTCATGCGCAAGGGCGTGTCGTCGGGTCTGGGCGGCAGCGCCCATATCCGTGAGAACGACGGATTCATCAGTTTGACTTGGCCATCGACACCGAACACGGCAACGCCTTCGTATAGGTTATCGAGAGTTTCACGTTGAACAGCTGATAGGGTTTTGTAACTGCGTTCCAGGTCAAGGTGGTCGGTGACGTCTTCATAGGCGAAAACCAAACCGCCGAGGGGGTGCGGGCTCGCGACGCAGCGCAGCGCAGCGCCGTCAGGCAGATGCATCATGGTTTCATCCGGGCTATCAAGATGCCCGAACAATCCGGTTTGCTCTGTCTTGAACGCCTTGAAATCCGCAACTTCGGGCAGTCGGCGTTGTTCACGCAAGCGCTCCAACACATCCGTATAGGTGGGTTCATCTTCAAGCCAGGATGGGTTGAGGCCCCAAAGTTTGGCAAAGGCGGAATTAAAAAAACTGAGTTTTTGATCGCTGGTGTATATGGCGATGGCAGTCGTGAGGGTTTCGAGAACCTGGTTTTGTGCTTGAATGTGGCGGTTGAACGCGCTTTCGGTTTCTTCGGCGTGGGTCATGTCCTGGGCGATGCCCAATGACCCGCCACCGGGCAGTGGGGCTTCGGTGATGTCCAGCAAATGCGGCGTACCGTCTTCGAGGGTAACCAAGTGGCGCTCGTTGATGGCTTTATTATGGGTGCAGGCGCGCTCGGCGATTGCTTGTCCCGCTTCGGCGGCACCGAGAAGGCGGGCAGCATTGTTGAGTGCCTGTACGCCTAATTTACCGCCGCGCAACCATGCGGGTAGAGGCATGGCTTCAATGATCTCGCGGGCACTGATGTTTGCTCCTTCCGCCGGGGGCGCAAGGTCAGAGACATCGCGCATCCACAATACATCAGCCAAGGATTCATCGGTTTCCCCAGCTGTTATACCACCGCTGCCGGCACGCACGCCAACCACCAATAGGCGTCTTGCGCCATCCTTGGTGGTGACCACGCACTCGAACGGTGTACCTTCGCTGCGTAATTTGTGGGTGGCACCCATCAGAACTTTGGCATCGTCGCCGGTGAAACATTCCATGACCGAGCGAAAGCTCGAACGGACCCCATCGCGAAGCCCTAAAAGAACCGCAAGGCGGCGTGAGCAGGCTTCGGAATTATTCGCCACTACCCACAAGAACAAACCATCGGGGGCAGTGGCGAGAATTTCATGGCTGATTTCGGCATCCGACAGCAATCGGTCATGATCATGACGCAGTTGGTTATGACGTTTGCGTAGACGCAGCGCGAAGACGACCAGCGCAAGTGCGGCCAGCGCCATGAGCAGCGCCAAAAGCGATGACGCGGATTCCAAATTATCGGTGAACGTAAAACCGCCCATGATGTGCCAGATTATCCCTATAGATTCGCCCTGAAAATTCAGGGAGCCGCCCCGCTTGTGGGATGTTATGCGCGCGTTGCCTTGAGGGCAACAAAAAGGGCGCTCAACGGAGCGCCCTTTTCATGTTTATACCCGCTCGCCTTAGTAGCGGTAGCTGTCGGGCTTGAACGGACCATCGACACTCACGCCGATGTAATCGGCTTGTTCCGTGCTCAATTTGGTGAGCGTTGCGCCCAGTTTGTCCAAGTGCAGACGTGCGACTTTTTCGTCCAGGTGCTTGGGCAGAACGTAAACCTGATTCTCGTACTTGCCGTCGGCGTTGTTCTTGTACAGTTCAATTTGCGCCAACACCTGGTTGGTGAAGGACGCGGACATGACGAAGCTTGGGTGGCCGGTGGCGCAACCGAGGTTCACCAAGCGGCCCTGAGCCAACAAGATGATGCGGTTACCATCAGGGAAGGTGACTTCGTCAACCTGCGGCTTGATGTTGTTCCACGTCATATTTTTTAGACCCGCGACTTGGATCTCGTTGTCAAAGTGACCGATGTTGCAGACGATGGCACGATCTTTCATGCCACGCATTTGATCGACGGAGAGAATGTCCAAGTTGCCGGTGGTGGTGACATAGATATCGCCTTCGGGCAGAGCTTGTTCCACGGTCACGACTTCAAAGCCTTCCATGCACGCCTGCAGGGCGCAAATCGGGTCGACTTCGGTGACCAGAACGCGGCAACCGGACGAGCGCAGGGATTCGGCAGAGCCTTTGCCCACGTCGCCGTAACCGCAAACCACGGCAACCTTGCCTGCCATCATCACGTCGGTGGCGCGGCGGATGCTGTCGACCAGGCTTTCACGGCAACCGTACTTGTTGTCGAACTTAGACTTGGTGACGGAATCGTTGACATTGATGGCCGGGAACATCAGCGTGCCCTTTTTGGCCATTTCGTACAAACGGTGCACACCGGTGGTGGTTTCTTCGGTGACGCCCATGATGTCGGCGGCAGCTTTGGTGTACCACTGAGGATCTTTGACGATGTGCGCCTTGATCGCGGCGAACAGAACTTCTTCTTCTTCCGTACCGGGTTTGTCGAGCACGGAAAGATCTTTTTCCGCGTCTTTGCCCAGATGCAGCAACAAGGTCGCGTCGCCGCCATCATCCAAGATCATGTTTGGTGCGCCGCCGTCACCCCAGGTGAACAGACGGTGGGTGAAGTCCCAGTACTCTTCCAGGGTTTCGCCCTTGTGCGCGAATACGGGGGTGCCGTTGTCGGCGATGGCTGCGGCAGCGTGGTCCTGGGTGGAGTAGATGTTGCACGATACCCAGCGAACTTCAGCGCCAAGAGCTTCCAGCGTTTCAATCAACACGGCGGTCTGCACGGTCATGTGTAAAGAACCGGCGATGCGCGCGCCCTTGAGCGGCTGTTCGGCCTTGAGTTCTTCGCGGATGGAAATCAGGCCCGGCATTTCCGTGTTGGAAAGGTCGATATCCTTGTGGCCCCATTCGGCAAGGCTGATATCGGCAACTTGATAGTCTTGGGCGTCGCTCATGGACGTGTCTCCTGGACGTGGAAATCAATGAATGTCTGTGAATTGTGTAGCAGCGGGTTTACCAGCCCTGAAACCTAAGGGCAAGTAAGGAAATATCACGATTTTGAAGGTGGGGATTGTCTTACAGCCGTTACCCAGTCGATGACGCGGTTGGCAATGGCCCGCCAATAATCTATAGGTGGTATAGATGATTAAAATATCTATTATCGGTAAGGCAACAAAGGAAGGGGAAATGAAATGGGCGGTTCTCAAGTAAGGCAAAATTGTAAAGTCATTCCCGTCAGGTCCATGCTGAAAATGGGGCAAGAAGAAGGGCATCTGGAATATAGCAATTTAAAGCATCCTGATTTACTTACGCTTATGCGCTCGCTGGATCGCTTTGAAAGCTGGGTGAACGATCGCTTACTCATCATTGCCAGTAAATGGATTGATGAGCACCGCGAAGAGGTTACAGCGGGCATGAGCGAAGCAGACATGAACGATATGGGGGTCGCTATTGAAGCGGCTTACCAGCTGATTGAAAAATCAGGCTGGCTTGCAGAGCGTGAAACAGATGCTGAAACGGCAGTTGTGTCAGACACGACCCATAATGTGACCTGGGTCGAACAAACAGCGGCAACGGTTAAGGCTGAGAACGAACGGAAATAGCCGTTTCAAGTGCTAGATAATTCGGGTGCAGCCGGGGGCTTAAACCAGCGTATTGAAATCATCCAGCAGCATGGCGATGCGTCCAGAATCGGTCTGGCCCATGATCACCGTGGCGCGGTTTTGGGCAGCGGCAAGCTCGATCTCGCGTACCCGCTGTTTGACGGGGCCAACGCTTTGCGCGCTCATCGACAATTCGCGGATGCCGAGCCCCAGCAAAAGTGCGGTAAAGCGCGGATCGCCGGCCATTTCTCCGCACACGGAAATGGGAATGCGGGCGCGCAAAGCGGCTTCCGTGGTGAACTGGATCAGGCGCAAAACCGAAGGATGCAGTGGGTTGTAAAGCCCCGCCACCTGTTCGTCTGTGCGATCGACCGCCATGGTATACATGGTCAAATCGTTGGAGCCGACGGCGAAAAAATCAGACACTGAGGCCAGCGCGTCGGCGGTCAGTGCCGCGCTCGGCACTTCGATCATCACTCCCACGGGGGGCAACGGGTCGGCTATTTTGACTTTTTTACGCTTGAGTTTGGCGGCTAACTTTTTCAAGATTTCACGAGTTTTACGGACTTCTTGCTGGCTTGAGACCATCGGCAACAAAATGCGCACCGGGCCGTGAACGCCAGCGCGCAAAATGGCTGTAAGTTGGTTTTCCAACAACGCCGGTTTTTTTAGGGACAAGCGGATACCGCGCAGACCCAATGCGCTCTGTGCGCTGTCGCCGATGTCTTGGGTCATGGACTGGGCAAGTTTTTCGCCGCCGATATCGAGCGTGCGCACGGTTACGGGGCGCCCGTCCATGGCTTTGACGATATCACGCAGTGCTTTGTATTGTTCGTCTGTACTGGGGATGTCGTCGCGGTTCATGAACATGAACTCAGAGCGCAACAAACCGATACTGGACGCTCCGGTTTCCAAAATACCGGGCATTTCGATGGGCAGTTCGACGTTGCAGCCAAGCGCGATTTCCGTGCCGTCGCGGGTGATCGAGGGTTGACGACGCAGACGCGTCAATCGACCCAGACGGCGACGGTTTGCGATCTGTTTGGTTTCGAATGCAGCCAACGTCGTCGGCTTGGGGTTGATGACGATGCGGCCTTGATCGCCGTCGATGATGACCCTGTCGCCCGATTTGACGGCACCCAGCAAACCGGGCGCGCCGAGAACAGCGGGAAGACCCAGGGCGCGGGCCATGATTGCGGTGTGCCCCTGTGCGCCGCCGAGAACGGTAGCGAAGCCTTCGACTTTTGTTGGGTTGAGTTGTGCTGTGTCGGCGGGTGTCATTTCCTCGGAAATGATGATGGAGCCCTTGGGTACCGTGTTCAGGGGCTTTACATGAGATTTCGTGAGCGCGCGGATCAAGCGGTTAGCGACCTCGCGGATGTCGTCCATGCGCGATGCGATGTAGCTATCGTCCATCGCCGCAAAACCGGACGAGATGTCGTTGATTTCAGCCTGAACAGCGGCTTCAGCATTGATTTTGTCATCGCGGATACGTCGGTATGCGCCGCGCACCAGCCGCGAATTGTCCAACATCTGCTCGTAGGCATCGAGCAAAAAGTTCATTTCTTCGGCTGCTGTGGTCGGCATCGAGGCCGCTTTGGCCTTCAACCGCCCGATTTGGCGCTGCGCCGTTCTTAAGGCATCGTCAAGCCGTGCGCATTCTTCTTCGACCTTGCTGCCCCGGACCTTGTATTCCGGCACCGCGATAGCACCCGTTTCCCGGACGTGAACGGTGCCGATGGCGATTCCGGGCGATACGCCTAGGCCCTTGATGATGATTTCTTTTGATGCGGGGCACATGCGCTCAGCACTCCTCGCCGAACTTGTCGTCGATAAGTGCCGCGATGGCTTCAATGGCTGAGGGGGCGTCTGCGCCGGTGATGGAAACAAAAACGCTTGAGCCGATCCCCGCGGCCAGCATCATCAAGCCCATGATGGAGCGCCCCGACACAGCTTGACCGTCTTTGGTGACGGTGATTTCAGCATCGAACGTGCCTGCCAGATGGACGAATTTTGCCGCCGCGCGAGCATGCAGGCCGCGCTGGTTGCGAATGGTTAGGGTGCGCTCAATGGAGGTGTTGGTCAAATTTCACGCCTTAACGTCGTTAGGAGCCGTCTTGGCCCAGCAGCTGGGACGCAATGTTGATGTATTTGCGCCCGGCGTCTTGAGCCTGGATTGCGGCGTCTTTAAGCGGAGTTTCTACGCGCACGCTGGCCAGTTTGATGAGCATCGGCAGATTGACCCCGGCGATGACCTCAACGTTCGCTTTTTCAATCACGCTGATGGCCAGGTTGGATGGCGTGCCGCCGAACATGTCGGTGAGCAAAATAACGCCCGCGCCATCGTCGACCTTGGAAATGCTATCGAGAATTTGGCCTCGGCGTTCTTCCATGTCGTCGTCCGGTCCAATACAGACGGTGGCGACCGCATCTTGCGGACCCACGACATGTTCCATCGCAGCGACCAGTTCTTCGGCCAGGCGGCCATGGGTTACGAGCACAATGCCGATCATGAGAGTTTCCCGCTTTCTTCCCTCTGTTCCGATCCCAACGTGGGCATGTCGCGATGCGCGAGTCGGACGCGGTTATGCGTGCTTTCCAGCCAAGCTGCCAGTTTCTCGGCAACGAAGACGGAACGATGTTTGCCCCCGGTACAGCCCACCGCAATGGTGAGGTAGGACTTTCCCTCTTCGCCGAAGCGTTTGACCATGGGAGCCAACAAAGTGGTCAAACTGGCGAGGAAGTCCTTAAATTCGGCGTCTTCTTGGATGTACGCCTGAACCCGTGAATTTTCCCCGGTAAGGGGTTTGAGTCCAGGATCATAATGTGGATTTCGTAAAAAGCGAACATCGAACACAAGGTCCGCGTCGCGCGGCAACCCCTTGCGATAAGAAAAGGACGTGACGAAGACCGCCATAGCGTCGGTTTGGGTGCCTTCACCATACGTATGGGCGAGAAAGCTTTTGACGTCATATGGCGTGTCGCCGGTGGTGTCGAGGCGGATATCGGCGACCTCAAGAAGCGGTGAAATTAGGCGTCGTTCCAACCGGATACCGTCCAGCACGGGACGGTCATGGGCCAGCGGGTGGCGATGGCGGGTTTCCGTGTAGCGACGCATCAACTCTTCGTCGCCGCAATCCACAAACAGCACTTTGACGTCGACGCCTTGTTGGCTGCGCAGGCTTTGCAGTTGGCGCATGAACGCATCGGCGGCGAAATCGCGGGTGCGGATATCTACGCCCACGGCGATGGAGCGATTGCGTGTATCTTGCGCAACAATGCTTGGCGAGGGCGCTACGATGTTGGGCAGCAGCGATAAGGGCACATTGTCCAGCGCTTCGAAAGACAGGTCCTCAAAGGCTTTGAGCACCGTCGTTTTCCCGGCGCCGGACATGCCTGTGACCAAGACGACGTGGCGCGGAGTATCTAAGTCGGAGAAAGTCATGCGGGCCAGAATATCCGGGAATTGTTACGGTGTGAATGCGTTTTACGGGGTTTTACGGGGCGTCAGGGGGCCTGAAACAAATTTTCAGCCTGGGCCATGAGGGCGATGCGTACCTTGGCCGGGGCCGAGGCGTCGAAACCATGCAGGCAATAGTGCGCAATGTCTACGCCTTCGATGCTTTCCGTCTGCGGTTGGGGCAGGCGTTCAATTTCGCTGAGGCTGACCAAGTCGAAGACTGCGACCACCGGGACATGCGTGATATGACCAACATTTAAGATGCCCACACCGCGCACCTCCAGCAGGCCCTGAATGGTTTTCGGCGCGGTGGCGATCAGTTCGCCGCGCTCGGCGTGGACTTCGGTGTAATCGTCGGCGACCAGATCTGCGCCGTCGTCCATCAGACGCAGCGCTAGGTCGGATTTTCCGCTACCTGAAGCCCCGCGCAGCAGCACGCCCCGACCTTTGATAGCGATAGATGTGGCATGAATACGTTTCATGGCGAAAGGGTGAAACGGCGGTGACGCGGAGTCAATGAATATTGAGTTTAGCCGACCGGAAGGTACACGCTAAAGCGTGCGCCAAGCGGACGGGCGCTGTCGTCACGTATAGTTTCAGCCGTGATTATGCCGCCATGGGCTTCGATGATTTGCTTGGAGATGGCTAGGCCTAGCCCGGAATGGCGACCGAATTCCTCGCTTTCCGGGCGCTCGGTGTAGAAACGATTGAAGATGTCTTGTTCTTTGCCCTTGGGAATGCCCGGGCCTTGGTCTTCAACAGTCGCGGTGATGAAATCCCCGTCACGCCGCGCCGTTAGGCGAATGGTCGTGTCGCTGTAGGCCGTTCTCTTGGGGCTAAACGATACCGCGTTGCTGATGAGATTGCGAAACACCTGAACCAGACGGTCCTCCATGCCGGGGACTTGCAAGTTGTCTTGCGCTTCGACAATCAGTTGGGGTGCGTCGACACTCTTGGTGTGGGTATGAATGTCGGCCAGCGTGGAGAGCATTTTGCCTAAATCGACCAGTGTGGATTCGGCCCGCGACAGTTCCGCATCCAATCGCGAAGCATCTGAGATGTCACTGATGAGCCGGTCCAGGCGCTCCACATCGTCCTGGATCACCGCCATCAATTTTCGTTGTTGCTCAGGATCTTTGAGGCGGCCCGCCGTTTCCACTGCACTTTTCAGGCTGGTCAGTGGGTTTTTGATTTCGTGACTGACATCGGCGGCGAAGGCTTCGATGGCATCCATGCGGGTCCACAAAGCCTCGGTCATGTCGTTGAGTGCGCTCGCCAACTCGCCGATTTCATCAGTTCGGCCACGCATGCCGGGAATTGTGTGTTGGCGGTGGTGGCCCTTACGTACCCGGTCCGCCGCGCGCGCTAGGATGCGGATCGGCCTTGCGATGGTGCCCGCCAGATAGAATGAGACCAGCACCGTTATCAACAATGTGAACGCGAACACCTTCAAAATTTCAATGCGGACATCGAACAGGGCGGCGTCAATTTCATCTGAAGTTTTGGACAGCATCAACACGCCAAGGGTTTGTTTGTAACGTGTCACCGGCATCGCCACCGACAACACCAACAAGCCATCGGGCATCGAGCGTCGCGCCACCCAGGTTTCGCCTTCCAGCGCGCCGACGGCTTCGCGGTAGTCTTGGGCCGACTGCTCGATTTTTTCGCGGTAGGGCGGGTATTCCTCGATCCCCGGGAGCCACATGTAGACCATGTCTACGGCGCGAAACAGCGTGTTCAGAAGGCTGTCGGTTTCCGCGGGACTGGGCGGCGGGGGTAGACTTTCGGCCTGGACCTGACCGCCCGGTTCCAAAAGAATACGGGAATCGGCCACCAGTTCGCCATCGGATGCAAACAGCCGGGCGCGGGTTTCGGCGGTGAACGCCAAACGGCGCACGATTTGACTGGCGAGTTCAGGCAAGAGCTGTTGACCCGCTTCGGACACCGCACTTTCGCCCAAGGCCACGGCGAAAATTTCGGCATGGGTGCGCAGGGCGGACAGTTCCGTGGCGATTAGGTTGCGTCGGTACTCACCCAGATAAAACAATCCCGCCACCAACAAGGCAGGCGCCAGCAAGTTGACCGCCAAAATGCGCCGGGTCAGCGGTGAGAATCGGCTCTCCAGCGCGGATGATGAACAGGGTTTGTGTGTGGTGGGTGTTTCTGTCATGGGGGGAGCTTAAATCACTCGTCCGAATAACGATAGCCGACACCGTAGAGCGTTTCGATCGCAGAAAATTCGCCATCGACTTCGCGAAACTTGCGGCGCAGACGCTTGATGTGGCTATCGATGGTGCGATCATCGACGTAGATGTGCTCGCCATATGCCGCATCGATCAGTTGGTCGCGGTTTTTTACATGGCCGGGGTTTCGCGCCAGGGCTTGAAGCAGCAGGAACTCGGTCACTGTGAGGTTCACCGGCTGAGCTTTCCAGACGCACAGGTGGCGCGAGCTGTCGAGCGTCAGTTCTCCGCGCTGAATGACTTCAGATGGAATGGATTGCGGTTCGCGACGGCGCAACACGGCGCGAATGCGTTCGATCAATAGGCGCTGGGAAAAAGGTTTTTTGATATAATCGTCGGCGCCCAGACGTAGGCCCATGGCTTCATCAAGTTCATCGTCCTTGGACGTGAGAAAGATCACCGGAAGGTCACTGCGTTTTTTCAGTTCCCCCAAGAGCTCCATGCCGTCCATGCGGGGCATTTTGATGTCCAATACGGCCAGGTCCGGCGGATTACGGGACATCTCGCGCAGGGCTTCCTGGCCGTCCTTATAGGTGTGAACCACGAATCCCTCCGCCTCAAGCGTCATGGAGACGGAGGTGAGAATGTTGCGGTCATCATCGACCAGTGCAATGGTTTGGGACATGGCATTTCCAAAGTTGGTTTGGGGGAATTCTAACTCTAAATGTGGAGTGCCCTAGGAAAAAATATAGAAAAACTCAGGGTCATTAAAAACAATACGCGAAAATATTAAAGTTAATTGACCTTGGCTTTGTGGCAAAATTATAGTGTTATCAAGGCACCACATGAACAGCTTGTTCTGACTTTTCGGGTGAGTCTAGGTTTGTTCGCGCGAAGCGGAGATTGATGATGCAGAACACTCGTTATAGTCACATGCGCAGAATTGCGGCGCAAAACGTCTCTCGTACCCGAGCCAAAGCGATTGAGGCTCCCAAATTCGGGCCGATGTTCTTGGCGGTTGGGGCGTTGAGCTTGGTTGTCGCCGCACTTGCGATGCTTCAATCATTTTGACGGCTCACGAGCAGGCCTGACACCGGTATCGTGAATATATAGGTGGGCGGAGCCGTCGTGGGTGAATTCGTGAGTGAATTATTCAAAATTGCCAAAGGGCTGGCGCGGCTTTTGTTGGAAGCCGCGCGCGACTTGCTGCCTATTGTGGCGGTGATCGCGTTTTTTCAGGTCGTTGTCATTCGCGAACCCTTTCCCAATTTGACGGAAATTCTGGTCGGCACGGCATTGGTGGTGCTGGGGCTCGCCTTTTTTGTGCGGGGCCTGGAAATGGGCCTGTTCCCCTTGGGCGAAGCCATGGCCCAGGCGTTCGCCAAAAAGGGCAGCGTGGTGTGGATGCTGGGTTTCGCGTTTGCCTTAGGTTTTGGCACGACAGTCGCGGAACCGGCGTTGATTGCGGTCGCCGCAGAGGCGGCAAAAACCGCGGCCGAAGGCGGCCTGATCGCCGACAATGTGGATAGCCTGAAAGATTATGCCTACGGTCTGCGCATGACCGTGGCGTTGTCGGTTGGCGTGGCCATCGTCATCGGCGTGGTGCGCATTATCAAGGGCTGGCCGATCCAATGGGTCATCATTGCTGGGTATTTGTGCATTGTGGTGTTGACCTTTTTTGCCCCGCCGGAAATCGTCGGGATCGCTTATGACAGCGGTGGTGTCACCACATCGACCATTACTGTGCCGCTGGTTACTGCGCTGGGCGTGGGCTTGGCGACGTCGATCCGCGGGCGCAACCCGATGACCGATGGTTTTGGCCTGATCGCATTTGCCAGCTTAACGCCAATGATGTTCGTCATGGTTTACGGCATGGTGTACTGAGATGATGGACCTGATCAGCCATATTCTTCATACCGGATGGGTGACGCTGTTTGATGTCGTACCCATTGCGGCGATCTTGGCTTTTTTTCAAGCCGTCGCAATCCGCCGTATGCCGCCCAACCCCAAACGTATCGCCGTGGGGTTTCTGTACGTTTTGGTTGGGCTGACCTTGTTTTTGGTGGGCTTGGAAATGGCTCTGTTCCCTGTGGGTGAAACCATGGCGCACCAGCTGACCGACCCACAATTTTTGGGCGGCGATGCACTGTTGGGCAAGGTGAACTGGCGCGATTACATGTGGGTTTACGTGTTCGCCGCAGCTATCGGCTTCGCCACCACGGCGGCTGAACCATCATTGATCGCTGTGGCGCTGAAGGCCGAACAAATTTCCGGTGGTGCAATTAACGCCACGGCCCTGCGGCTTGCGGTCGCCGTTGGAGTGGCGGTGGGTGTGTCGCTGGGCGCATTCCGTATTGTCAGCGGCACACCGCTACACTGGTATATTATAGCAGGCTATGCAGTTGTTATCTTGCAAACCATTTGGGCCTCGAAATTCATTGTTGCTTTGGCTTATGACAGCGGCGGCGTCACCACTTCGACGGTGACGGTTCCGGTGGTTACGGCATTGGGCTTGGGCTTGGCGTCGACCATACCCGGGCGCAGTCCGGTTTTGGACGGATTTGGATTGATTGCGTTCGCCAGTTTGTTTCCCATTATGGCGGTGTTGGCGTATGCCAACATGGCGGAATGGCTACAGCGTCGAAGGCATTTGAAAGATCGAGATGGGGAAGAGGAGACAAGCCCATGAACCTCAAAATGATTATGGCTCTCGTCAATGGCGAGATCACGCAAACGATTATCGATGCGGCACGCGAAGCCGGGGCAACCGGGGCAACGGTGATCACCAGCGCGCAGGGGGAAGGTCTGAAAAAGGAAAAAACCTTTTTGGGTCTGGACCTCGCCGCCCAGCGCGATATCGTACTGTTCTTGGTGGCAGAGCCTAAGGCTCGGGAGATTTTGGAAACGATCGCCAAGGCCGGTAAGTTCGATGAGGAACCCGGTGCTGGCGTTGCTTGTCAAATCGCCCTTGAGGATGCGGTTGGATTGTCTACCCAATTGCCAACGTTGATTGATGAAGTCGAGAAAGAGATATGACCGAGCAAAGCTACATCAAAGTCGAGGATGTCATGTCCACGACCATTGCGACCATCGATGCCACGGCCACAGTTCAAGAAGCCGTGGCCAAAATGCGCGACACGGGCGTCAGTTCACTGGTTGTGGAGCGTCGTGATGCCTCAGACGAATACGGTCTGGTGGTGGTGTCTGACATCGCCAAACGGGTGATTGCGGAAAATCGCGCTGCGGAACGCGTCAACGTTTACGAAATTATGTCCAAGCCGGTGTTGGCGGTGCCCAAGGATATGAACATTCGGTACGCGGTGCGCCTGTTGGTGCAGTTCGGCCTCAGCCGCGGATTGGTGGTGGATGAACGCCGTGCCCCCGTTGGTATCGTGACCCTGCGCGATCTGGTGCTGCGCCACAGTGACGACTGAGCGGAGTCTTCTGGCGTGAGCGGAACACCTGAGCACGTTGCCCGAGAGGCCCGTTTGATTGCGCGCGGTGCACTCAAGGGTGCTCTGGCCACCAGTCGTCGCGCGGGCCGTCCACAAGCGCAGGGCCACCCTTATGTCTCTAAGGTTGGCGTGGCGGTGGATCAGGGCGGTGCGCCGATATTTTTGTTTTCGACCTTAGCCGCTCATACCCAGGATTTGCTGGTGGACCCACGCGCATCGCTGCTGGTGGAGGCCCCGACAACCGCAAGCAATCCTTTGGAAGATGCGCGCTGTACATTGGTGGGGCGGGTGGAGCTTTTGTCTGGTTTTGAGGTCGATGCAGCGCGTGCAACTTATCTGGCCCGTCATCCGGGTGCGGCGAGATATGCAGGGTTTGGCGATTTTGCCCCGTGGCGCATGCATGTTGAAAAAGTTCATTTTGTGGGCGGCTTTGGCCGCGCTAAATGGTTCAAAGGTACGGACTACTCAAGTTTTGCGCCTAACCTGGTTAGGGCACAAACAGAAATTCTTGACGGTTTAAATGCGGAAAAAAGTACGGACATTTACGCCCTTGCAGCTCATGCAATGGGGCGGTCTGTGGGCCGGGCTGGGCGCGGCTGGCAGGCGGTTGGCCTTGATGCGGACGGGCTGTGCCTGAGAAACGAAAAAGGAGTTTCTCTGCGGATTGATTTTGTCAGTGCGGCCCACGATGTGCGGGGCTGGAAATCACGTTTTCAGACGATGCTCAAGCGGGCGTACGCTTGAGCGGTATGGCCGCATGGGCGCTAAAATGTGCGTTCATTCAGTACCGAGAACGAATTATATTGCGGTGCGGTATACATATTTTGCCTCAATCAAACTGATCTGGTAAAGTCGCTCAGGACATTTTGCTTTAAACCTCATTTTTCAATTTTTTCGGCGGTTGTTGTGCCATGGGCCTCGTCACCATTCTTGCATTGCTAGCCTTTGGCATATCTCTGGTCGCCTTGTGGTTGACCAGTGACGTCATCAAAAAGGTCGAGAGCCAAAATGAGAAATTCGTACGAGCCCATATGGGGGCCGTGCGTGAAGAGCTGCGCGATCTGGAAAAGCTGATTGATAAAACTTCGCGCATGGTGGCGAAAGATCACGAAGGCCAAGCTGTGCTGAGTAAGGGCTTGGGCGAGCAGACCCAGGCTCTGGATGAACTTCGGCAGCGGATCGCCATGATGGATGAACGCGTGGAAGACCTGGACCGGTCGATCCCGCCGCGCTACCGTGTGCGGGTGGTTAAGCCCGACCCTAAAGATGCCCGTAAACCCAGCATTCAGTGAAGCTGGTCGTTCAGTCACCCCCCCCCCCCCGAATCCAACACTTTACCACCCCGTTTGGGCAGTTCTTTTCCGTTTTATGACACCCCCCCTGTGGAAAGGTCCAAACGACGACTGTACAACACATTGTGTAACAACGTTTTTTTGCACCTGCACAAAACCTTTTGACGGAGCGGCCTCACTCGCTAACTTAATGGCCCCTGGGGAGGTTGTGACATTACGTTCGGAGGATATTTGCAGATGCCTAACAGTGTGGATACGCCTACGGCGCACACCAAACTCAGTGCCTGGATTGATGAAATTGCAGCGCTCACCAAACCTGCGGCCGTTCACTGGTGTGACGGCAGCCAAGGGGAATTCGACCGCATGTGCGCCGAGATGGTTGCTGCGGGGACGCTGATTAAGCTCAACGAGGATAAACGTCCCGGCAGTTACCTCGCCCGTTCCAGCCCATCGGACGTGGCGCGAGTGGAAGACCGTACTTTTATTTGCTCTGCGCGCGAAGAGGATGCCGGACCGACCAACAATTGGATGGATCCCGCCGAAATGCGTGCGACCCTGAACGGCCTGTTCGATGGTTGTATGCAAGGGCGGACCATGTACGTGGTGCCGTTTTCCATGGGGCCATTGGGCTCGCCCATCGCGCACATCGGCGTGCAGTTGACCGATTCCGCTTATGCCGCCGTGAATATGCGCATTATGACCCGCATGGGCACTCAGGTGCTTGACGTTCTGGGCGACGATGGCGAATTTGTGCCGTGTGTGCATTCGGTTGGCGCCCCATTGGCGGATGGCGAAAAAGACAGCGTTTGGCCGTGTAACGATGAAAAATACATCGTGCATTATCCTGAGACCCGTCAGATTTGGTCGTTTGGTTCCGGTTACGGCGGCAACGCCTTGCTGGGCAAAAAGTGCTTCGCGTTGCGCATTGCGTCTGCAATGGCGCGCGATGAAGGCTGGCTTGCTGAACACATGCTGATCGTTGGGCTGGAAAGCCCTGAGGGTGAAAAAACCTATGTCGCCGCGGCATTCCCGTCGGCGTGCGGCAAGACCAATTTGGCGATGCTGATTCCCCCTGCAGGTTTTGAGGGCTGGAAAGTCTGGACCGTCGGTGATGACATCGCATGGATCAAGCCGGGCGAGGACGGTCGGCTCTATGCCATCAACCCCGAGTATGGTTACTTCGGCGTTGCGCCAGGCACCTCGAACAAATCTAACCCATCGGCGATGAAGGCTCTGAATAAGAACTGCATCTATACCAATGTTGCGCTGACCGATGACGGGGATGTGTGGTGGGAAGACATGTCCGAACCACCCGCCCATGCCATCGACTGGAAAGGTAATGACTGGACCCCCGATATGGACCACCCGGCAGCACACCCGAACGCGCGCTTCACCGCGCCCGCCGCGCAGTGTCCGTCGATTGATCCCTCTTGGGAGGACCCCAAGGGCGTGCCGATTTCAGCCTTTATCTTTGGCGGGCGTTTGTCGAAAACTTTCCCGCTGGCCTATCAGGCGTTTGACTGGAACCACGGTGTTTATATGGCTGCGACCATGGGTTCGGAAGCCACCGCAGCGGCGGTCGGTCAAGCCGCAATTCGTCGTGATCCGTTCGCTATGCTGCCGTTCTGTGGCTACAACATGGGCGACTACTGGCAGCACTGGGTGGACTTCGGCGCCAAGCTGTCCAATCCGCCAGCCGTTTTCCGCGTCAACTGGTTCCGCAAAGACGATAGCGGCAAGTTCATGTGGCCCGGTTTTGGTCAGAACATGCGCGTGCTGAAATGGATCGTCGAGCGTGCGGGCGGTAAAGCCAATGCGGTGGAAAGCCCCATCGGCCTGATGCCGACCCACGACGACATCACTTGGGATGGTTTGGATTACTCTGAGGACACGTTCGAGCAGTTGATGCAGGTCGACCGCGCGGGCGCGACAAGCGACGTTGAGGAACAATCCGAACTGTTCGCTCGTTTTGGCGACAAGTTGCCCTCTGAAATGGAAAGCCAGCGTCAAGCGCAGATGAAGCGTTTGAACGATGCGCCAGAGGTCTGGAAGCTGCCGAAATAAAGCAAGTCTCATTCAAAATGCAAACCGCCGCCTCGGGGTTAGTCCCTGGGCGGCGGTTTTGCTTTGCGTATCAATGGGCCTGGCGGGTGCGGCTATTTGGTGGTGGCCCGCTCTAGATTCTTAACCACGCCCTCGAGCATCTCCATCAGGTGCTTGCGGTCTTTCTTTTTGATGCCGTCAAAGGCCATTTTGTTGACGCTTTTGGCTCCGCGGCTGAGTTCGCCTTGTAGTGTTTTGGCCATGCCGGTCAGGTGAATACGCATGGAACGACGGTCGGCCGGGTCAGGCTCACGGTAGATCAGGCAGTCGCGCTCCATACGCTTGAGGGTATTGGACATGGTTGCCTGTTCGATTTTGACGCGTTCGTACAATTCACGCTGGGTCAGCCCGTCTTGTTCCCACAGGCATTGCAATACGGGGAACTGACCGGGGGCGACGCCATGCCCTTTCAGCTCATCGTTAAGCGCAAGGGTCATCAAACGCGACATATGATGGACAACATTGCACGGTGACTTATCGCGATCAGACGACATATTAAAGGCTCCCTTTCACCAGTGAAGCGCCGCAATTACGCCGGCGCGTGTGGGCACTGCCAAGCCGCACTGTACACAATATAGTCGGCTATTGGTGTAATATTTATGACGAACGGCTAGTCCCGTCGGTCCGGATCTGGCGGGCTTATCGACTTGCCGCAGTGCGGGCAGACCGCATGGTCTTGGGCCTGCTGGTGCTTAACGGCATACATGATGGCATTGGCATCGACGGTGTTGAGGTTGAGATGGCGGACCAGTTTGTCCAGTTCAGCCTCTTCTTCGGCACTGATGACTCCGTCCTGCATGGCGTCTTGGACACGTTCTTTGAGCATCGCGCGCCGTCTATGCAGAGCATTATCGAAACCGGATGCTAAAATACCGGCAGGCAACGCCACCATGGCTAAGCCAACGATACCGATAAACGCACCCAAAACCTTACCCCATGGCGTCATCGGCACCACGTCGCCAAATCCCACCGTGGTCATGGTGATCACGGCCCAGTACATGGCGGCAGGGATGGAGGAGAACTTGTCGGGCTGGGTTTCATGCTCAACAATAAATGCAAGTGTCGAGGCCACAAAAACCAGCAGCAAAGACACAAACATCGCCGCACCGATGGTGCGGGCCTCTTCGCGGAACACTTGGAACAAAAGCGTCATGGCGCTGGAATAGCGGGTCAGCTTGAATATCCGCAGGAGGCGCAAGGCGCGCAGCACACGTAAGTCGTCTGCGGCAAAAAAACTGAGATAGAACGGCGCGATGGCGAGTAGATCAATTAGGGCCATCCAGGTGAGCATATAGCGGATGCGCCCGGTGATGGGATGGTTCAGTTGCGGTTTCCAGGGGTTGTCGATTACCGACCACACGCGGGCGAGGTATTCGAGCGTAAATATTGTGACGGAGAAGACTTCGAAGACATAAAAAAATGCCCCGGCCGCATGGTGGATAGCCTGAACGGATTCCAAAACGACGGCAAGAATGTTCAGAGAAATGAGAATGATCAAACCCATGTCTACCCACTGAGACAGAGCATCGTCTTGATCGGTCGTGAACAACAGCGTCGCGGTCCGCAGGCGGGTCCGTCGATAGAGGTTGAGGGCTACTTGATCATCCATACACAAGGATACAGCGAAAGGGGTTAATCAAAAAAGAAATAAAGAGGCTAAGCGGGTCTCAGTTTACGGCTACCAACGATACCCAGGATCAACCACGCAGCTACCAGCAGACCGCCGCCAAAGGGCGCGGCTCCCTCAATGGGGACCAGGGAAAGGCCGCCAAAGCTGTAGAGCGTTCCCGAAAACAAAAGTATGCCGACCTGGAATAATCCGCCGACCAAGTGCAGCGCTTTACTGGTTTGTTGGGCGATCATCAAGCCCACGCCCATCATGCCCAGCGCATGCCACATCTGATATTGCGACCCCATCATGAAAATATCGCGGATGTCCGGTGTACTCCCCAGGGCGTGCCAACCATATGCTCCGCCAGCAACAGCCAGGGCGGCATTGAGACCCGCTAGAAAAATCCAGATGTTCATGTTGAGTTCCCTTTGGTTGCGTCTTTTTAACCGTATCTTGAGCGTTTCGGTTTATCACCAAATCATGGTTATGAGAAACACCCTGATGATTCTTTTGTTTCCCGTCTTGATGCTGGCGGTGGGCTTTGCCGTTACGGCAGCACAGCCCGCCGTGCCGTGGTCGCTGGGCGCTACGCTGGCATATACGCCCTATTTCCTGTGCGTTTTGGCGGCGATCATCGGTGGGTGGTTCAAATGTCCCCGCGTGGTGTTGATGGCGGGACTGATCGCAGGCGCACATTGGGTTGTGCAAACGTTTGTCGCGGGCTCGAACATCTATGACCGGGGACCGGAACTAACGGTTATCTATGGTGCCGTGGCGGTGATGTTTCCGGTCAACGCAGCGCTGATCGCCATCAAGGCCGACCGGGGCATGCTGTCGATGGGTGTGTTGAGCCGGTTGCTGTTTTTTGTGCTTCAGGTAACAGCGTTGATCGTGGTGTGGGATGCAGGCGACGTTGCGCGCACGGTTGCCGACGAGATACTTCATCTGCGGCTTTTTTCCAGGGACCTAGATTACTGGTCATTGTTGCCGCAACCGGCGATCTTTCTGTTCGTTGGGGTAAGCATCACGTTGTTGGTGCGGGCCATGTGGAAAAACGGGGTGCTCGATGGGGGCTTGTTTGGTGCTGTGGCTGTTTCCGCGCTGGCTTTGCATATGGCCGCAAATGGGGCGCATTCGTCGATCTTGTTTATTCTTGCGGGGTTGATCTTGTTGGCGGCAGTGGCGCAGGAAAGCTACCGTCTGGCGTTCATTGATGAATTGACCGGCCTGCCCGGTCGTCGCGCGCTGATGCACGACCAGATGTCGCTCGGTGGAGCATATTCGGTGGCGATGCTGGATGTGGATCACTTTAAATCCTTCAACGACACCTACGGCCACGACGTTGGTGATCAGGTGCTGAAAATGGTGGCGGCACAGATGATGCGGGTTGCGGGTGGGGGGCGTGCGTACCGCTATGGTGGGGAGGAATTTACGGTTCTGTTCGCACGTAAAAACGTGAAAGACGCAGCCTTGCATCTGAATAACTTGCGTTTGGCGATTGAGGCGGCATCGTTCAAGTTGCGTGCCGAAGACCGCGTCAAAGAAAAGCCCGTTGGGCCGAAGGCCAAGCAAGCCGCACAGAAAAAGGCTGCGGCTCAAGGTACGGTTAGCGTCACTATTTCTATAGGTGTAGCTCAACGCCAGGAAGGACAACGTCCTGGCGATGCTCTAAAAGCCGCAGATCAGGCGCTTTACCGCGCTAAGGATAGTGGACGTAACCGGGTCTCGCTGTAACGCCTATGAGCGCCAATAGCCGGGTGTGAACAACACCAAGACGGTGAAAAACTCCAACCGCCCCAGCAACATGGAAAAGGCCAGAACCCATTTGGCAGCATCGGGCAGGGGTTGGAAATTGCCGGTCGGGCCGATGATATCGCCCAGTCCTGGGCCAACGTTGGCGATGGCGGTCGCTGCACCGCTCATGGCAGTGTCGAGGTCCAGCCCCAGACTTGTGAGCACCAACCCGACAAAGCCGGTCATAACCACAAACACCAGCGTGAACACCAGAACGCCGACGGCCACATCGGCGGTAACGACTGAGCCGCCAAATGTATGTGCGCGCACACCATGCGGATACAGCAATCGCCACACATAACCGGCGAACACCATGCGCAGAACCTGAAAGCGCAAAATTTTGATGCCGCCGCTGGTTGATCCCGTGCAACCGCCGATAAAGGTCATCAAAAAGAATGCACCAAGCGGCAACGACCCCCAAAGGGTGTAGTCCGTAGACGCAAACCCGGTGGTTGAAATGACCGAAACGATGTTGAAAGCGGAGAGCCGCAAGGCATCCAAAATTGGAAAGTCGTCTTTGAGCACCAACCACGTCGACAGGATCACAGTCATGGTGGAGAGTATAGCGAACAAGCCGCGAATTTGCGGGTCACGCCGAAAAGCCCCAAGGTCACCGTGAGCAAACTTCAGATAAACGATGAACGGGATCGAACTGGAGACCATAAACGCCAGCACGATATATTCGATCAGGTCACTGTCAAAATAGGCGATGGATGCGTCGTGACTGGAAAACCCACCGGTCGACAGCGTGGTCATGGCATGAATAACGGCATCCAGCGGCGTCATACCCGCAGACCAAAGCGCTACGGCGCAAGACGTTGTCAGTAAGGCGTAGATGAGAACCAGGCCACCCGTCATGCGCTTGATACGCGGCACCACACGGTCCGACGTGTCAGAGGTATCGGAGGATTCGGTGCGAAAAAGTTGCATACCGCCAGAGCGTAAGAACGGCAAAATGGCGATGGCCATGACGATGATACCGATGCCGCCGATCCATTGCAAAATGCCGCGCCACAACAAAATACCGGGGGGCATTGTGTCCAAACCGGCCAAGACAGTCGATCCGGTGGTGGTCAGCCCCGACATGGCCTCGAAAAAGGCATCTGTGGTGTCGATGTTGAGATTGGAAAAATGCAATGGCAAGGATGCGAATGCCGCCAGCGTAATCCACCCCGTGGTGGTGAGCATGAACGCCTGCTTGATGTTCAGTTCGAGTTCGGAACCACCCTGGGACAAAACCAGCAGCAAGCCCGCCATCAAGGTCGCCAAGGCGCTGCCGGCAAAGACATGCCAGTCGGGATTGTGCGTTATCAGGTCGGCGACCATCGGGGGTGTCATGCCGAGGGCCAAGACCATCAGCAACAGACCATTGATGAACATAACGGGACGGAACGTGTCGAACATATTCCCAGTCTTCATTCGATTGGCTTCAAGCGGTGGCGCATAATACCCGCCTTGCACCGATATATGGAGCATTAATCGCAAGGGCCTGCGTTCCACTTCTTACATACTGCATTTCGGTGGGAACCGGCGTTGAACGCCCTATATTTTGGTAACTATCCGCATATAGATCGCACCGAGGAGGCTAGCCGATGTCGACGAAGGTTTTATCCAATGTCGTTGATGCAATTATAGAATTCTGGTTTGGCAACGCAGATGCGGACGATTATGGCCGTGAACGCCCTGAATGGTTTGTCAAAAACGCGGCGTTTGATGCTGAGATCAGCACTAAATATATACGTGTCCTTGAAGCGGCAAGGGTTGGTCAGTTGGATATGATGGCCGACAGTCCCGAAGGCGCGGTGGCGCTGGTGGTGGTGCTCGATCAGTTTCCACGCAATGTTTACCGTAACGATGCGCGTGCATTTGAAAATGATGCCCACGCCCTTCGCTTGGCGCATGACGCGCTTGAACGGGGTTTCGACGCCGAAGTGATGCCCGTGATGCGCAAGTTTTTGTATTTGCCGTTCGAACACAGCGAAAACCTGACCGATCAAGAACGGTCTTTGGCGTTGTTCGCATCGCTGGATGGGCAGAGTTTGGAGTGGGCACAAAAACACCACGCCATTATCGACCGCTTCGGTCGCTTTCCCCACCGCAACGCGGTTTTGGGGCGGATCAGTACGCCGGAAGAAAAAGCCTTCCTCACCGAGCCGAATTCATCTTTTTAGCCCTTCATCGCACAGCCGCCGTTGCCGCAACTTGCGGCAGCAGGGCACATGGGCGCGGGCGCGGCGGCCTGACCGCCGACGGACGGTGCAGACAGGCCTTTAGCAAGTGTTTTCGATCCGCACGTCGGACACGCCAGCATTTTCGCCTTTAATTGCACCTGAAGATCGTCATAGCCGTCGAAATGCTCGGCGAACTCATGGTCTTTGTCGCAAATCAGGGTGTAGGAAATCATTTTTAGATCCGCCTAAAGTGTCACGGTTGAGCAAATGTTATAAGCTCTGACATTCAAGATGGAAAGGGGATGCTCAAGCGGTTTCTTCATAATCGACGTAGTGGCCCCCCGTGGCGCTGTAGCACTGGACGTAGGTGCGTAAGATCTCTTCGCGGCGGGCTCCCTTTAAGGGTTTGGACTCGGCAATGAAGATGCGGTCCAACAACTTATAAGCAATTTGCTCGCGCGTATTCTCGCCGATGAGTACTTTATTTTGTTCCGACATGGTGAACTCCCCATTCTAATGTCTACCAACGTGGACGAAATACCGCCGCACGTTATAGAGACGCAAAAAGGGCCGCCCTGTGAAGAACGGCCCTTCTATTTTATGCGTGTAAGAACGCTTAACGGGGCAGTTCGCTCGTCCCCATCAGGAATTCATCTACCGCGCGGGCCGCTTGGCGGCCTTCGCGGATGGCCCACACCACCAAGGACTGACCGCGGCGCATGTCACCCGCGGCAAAGACCTTGTCGATGGATGTTTTGTAGTCGTCCGTGTTTGCGTTGACGTTGCCGCGCGGGTCTTTTCCTACGCCCAACTCATCAAGCATGCCTTCGTGTACCGGATGGACGAAGCCCATGGCGAGGAAGGCTCGTTCGCACGGTATTTCGAATTCTGAACCGGCAACTTCGGACATGTTCCACTGTCCATTTTCGCCTTGAGTCCATTCAACACGAACACATTTGGCAGCTTTGAGGTTGCCGTCAGTATCGCCGATGAACGCCTTTGTCAGCACGCCCCAATCGCGATTGCAGCCTTCTTCGTGGCTGGTCGAGGTGCGCAGCTTTTGTGGCCATTCGGGCCAGGTGGTGAGTTTGTCTTCTTTCTCCGGCGGCTTGGGCATGATCTCGATCTGTGTGATTGAGGTTGCGCCCTGACGGGCCGAGGTGCCAACGCAATCCGACCCCGTGTCGCCACCACCGATAACCAGAACGTTTTTGTCCGTGGCCAGAATGTCGACGTCGGTGATTTTTTCATGACCGTTGCGACGGTTTTGTTGGGTCAGAAAATCCATGGCGAAGTGGACGCCGTTTAACTCACGTCCGGGTATGGAAAGATCACGGGGTTTTTCTGCTCCGCCAGTTAGCACGATGGCATCACAGTCTGCCATCAGGGCCTTGGCCGAAACATCAACGCCAATTGTGGTTTTTGGGCGGAAGTCCACACCTTCGGTTTTCATCTGGCTAAGACGACGGTCGATAATCGTTTTTTCCAACTTGAAGTCGGGAATGCCGTAGCGCATCAGCCCACCTGCGTGGGCATTTTTTTCATACAGCGAAACCTTGTGACCGGCACGCGCCAATTGTTGTGCACACGCCATGCCCGCAGGGCCAGCGCCGACCACGGCAACTTTTTTGTCGGTATGGTGCTTGGCGATGACAGGACGGATCCAGCCCTTGGCCCAGCCCTTGTCGACAATCGAACATTCGATGCTTTTGATCGTGACGGGCTTGTCGTCCAAATTCAAGGTGCACGATGCTTCGCACGGTGCAGGGCAAATGCGCCCGGTAAATTCGGGGAAGTTGTTGGTCGAGTGCAGAACATCCAGCGCCCCCTTGATGTCGCCCTGATACGTCAGGTCGTTCCACTCGGGGATAATGTTCATCACCGGGCAGCCCTGATGGCAGAACGGAATGCCGCAGTCCATGCAGCGCGCGCCCTGTGCTTTGAGTTCAGTTTCCTTGAGCGGAAGAATGAATTCATTGTAATGGTTCAGGCGTTCCGTAACCGGCCCATAGGTGCGGTCATGGCGATCAATTTCGAGAAATCCGGTTGGCTTACCCATAGTCTTAATTCCCCACCGAAGTGTTGACGCCTTCATGCTCCGCGGCACGATTTTTAGCCTGCATCTCTTGGAGTGCGCGGCGGTATTCGACCGGCATCACCTTGACGAATTTAGGCAGATAGGCATCCCAGTTGTTCAAGATGTTCTTGGCCAGCGGGCTGGCGGTGTAGTGATGATGCTTTTCGATCAGCGTCTTCAAACGATGAGCATCGTAGCGGGTCATGTCATGTTCGATATCGACGCGCCCATGGCCTTCAAGGTCGCCAGCCTGGCCATCTTGTTCCATCTGCTGCTCTTCCGCTTCGATGGGTTCCAAGTCGACTTGCGCCAGATTGCAGCGGGTTTCGAAATCACCCGCTTCATCCAACACATAAGCGACGCCGCCCGACATGCCAGCAGCAAAATTACGGCCCGTCTGACCCAAAACAGCGATGATACCGCCGGTCATATATTCGCAGCCATGATCGCCGACGCCTTCGACAACCGCCGTTGCGCCGGAGTTGCGCACAGCAAAGCGTTCGCCCGCGACACCTTGGAAGTAAACCTCACCAGAGGTCGCGCCATAAAGACATGTGTTGCCGGCGATGATGTTTTCGTGCGGCGAGATGGGGCTGTCGTCGGTCGGGCGGACGACAATGCGCCCACCGGACAAACCTTTGCCGACGTAATCGTTGGCGTCGCCACGAAGATCAATGGTCACGCCCTTGGCGAGCCACGCCCCCAAGGATTGACCTGCGGTGCCGTGAGCATTGATGACGATGGTGTCATCGGGCAGTCCGGCCTTGCCATGCTTGATTGCAACTTCACCCGAAAGCATTGCACCGATGGTGCGGTTGAGGTTGATGAATTCGGCTTCGATGCGAACAGGTTTGCCGCCATCGATAGCGTCACGCGCTTGGGCAATGAAGGCATTGTCCAAGGCTTTTTCAAGGCCGTGGTTTTGAACTTCACACTGATGAATGGCGACACCTTCACCTGCTTCGGGCTTATGCAGGATGCCGGTGAAATCGAGGCCTTTTGACTTCCAGTGCTCAATGGCATCGTTCATTTCGATCAGGTCGGAACGCCCGATCATCTCTTCAATGGTACGAAAGCCCAGTTCAGCCATCAGCTCACGGACCTCTTCGGCCATGAAGGTGAAGTAATTGACCACATGTGCAGGTTGACCCGGGAACAGCTTGCGCAGGTCTTCGTTTTGTGTGGCTATGCCAACGGGGCAGGTGTTGAGGTGACACTTGCGCATCATCAGGCAGCCCGCAGCAATCAGCGCGCCGGTGGCAAAGCCGAATTCATCGGCACCGAGTAGTGCGCCAATGACGACGTCGCGTGCGGTGCGCAACCCGCCATCCACCTGAACCGCGATGCGGCCACGCAACTTGTTCATCACCAAGGTCTGATGGGTTTCCGCCAAGCCGGTTTCCCATGGACCGCCCGCATGCTGTGTCGAGGTCAGTGGCGATGCGCCGGTGCCGCCATCGAAACCTGAAATGGTGACGTGGTCGGCGTAGGCTTTAGACACACCGGCGGCAACCGTACCGACACCGATTTCGGACACGAGTTTGACCGAGATGCGGGCCTTTGGGTTGACGTTTTTGAGATCGTGAATCAGTTGTGCCAGATCTTCGATAGAATAAATATCATGGTGCGGCGGCGGCGAGATTAAGCCCACGCCAGGTGTCGAGTGTCGCAAACGTGCGATCCATTCGTTGACCTTGTGACCGGGCAACTGACCGCCTTCTCCGGGCTTGGCACCCTGAGCCATCTTGATTTGGATGTCGTCGGCATTGACCAAATATTCGGTGGTTACGCCAAAACGTCCCGATGCGACCTGCTTAATGGCCGAGCGCATGTTGTCGCCGTTTTCCAGTGGCTTGAACCGCACCGCTTCCTCGCCGCCTTCACCGGTGTTGGACTTGCCGCCCAAACGGTTCATGGCAATCGCCAGCGTGGTGTGCGCTTCCCAGGAAATGGAACCGAACGACATCGCGCCGGTGGCAAAGCGTTTGCAAATTTTATCGATGGACTCGACCTCATTCAACGCAATGGATGTGCCGGTGCCTTTAAGCGTGAACAGACCGCGCAGGTTTTTCACCGCTGCGGTATTACCGTTCATGATGGATTCGAACTTCCGGTATGTTTCCCGGTCGCCTTTGCGCACGGCATGCTGCAACAGCTGGATGGTTTCCGGCGTCCAGGCATGTTGTTCGCCACGATGACGCCATGCCAATTCGCCGCCCACGTCCAGGTGCTTGGTGTAAAGCGGGTTGTTGCCGAATGCTTCATGGTGACGGCGGACCGTTTCAGTAGCCACTTCGTCGAGACCGATACCGCCGACCTTTGAAGAGGTCTTGGTGAAGAAGCGATCGATAAAGCTGTCGTTCAGACCGATGGCATCAAAAATTTGCGCACCGCAATAGGATTGGAATGTGGAAATACCCATTTTAGAGAAGACTTTGAGCATGCCCTTATCCACCGCCTTGATATAACGGTGCTGGGCTTCATCGACACTCAAATCATCGGGCAGTTCATCGCCCATGTTGACGATGGTATCGAACGCCAGATAGGGGTTGATGGCTTCTGCGCCATAACCTGCCAACAGACAGAAATCATGGACGCGGCGCGCTTCGCCCGTTTCCACCACCAGACCGGCGGAGGTCCGCAAGCCGGTGCGGATCAGGTGATGATGCACGCCCGCAGTCGCCAACAAGGCTGGAATGGCAATGTGGTCAATGTCCACGCCACGGTCAGACAGGATGATAATGTTAAAGCCGTCGCGCACCACCTCTTCGGCTTTTGCGAACAGAATTTCCAGCGCCGCCTCCATGCCGCCGGCACCTTGGTCTGCGGGGTAAACCATATCCAGCGTGTAGGCCTTGAAGGCGCGGTCCACATGATTTTCAATGTGGCGAATTTTTTCCAGATCCAGATTGGACAGGATTGGCTGGCGCACTTCCAGGCGCTTGCGCGTGCCGGCGTCATCGGGTGCCAACAGGTTCGGACGCGGGCCGATCAGGCTCACCAAACTCATCACCAGTTCTTCGCGGATTGGATCGATCGGTGGGTTGGTGACTTGGGCGAAGTTCTGCGCGAAATAATCGTACAGCATCTTCGGCCGATCAGAGAGCACGGCAATTGGCGTGTCGCGACCCATGGACCCGATCGGGTCCTGACCGGTCAGCGCCATTGGCTTGATGAAGTGCTTCAGGTCTTCCTGCGTAAAGCCGAATGCCTGCTGCGCATTCAGCATGGTTTCGTGATCGGGTGCCATGGCCGGGTATTCTTCTGGAAGGTCCTCGACGTGAATTTGGGTGCGGTCGAGCCATTCCTGATACGGCTTGTCTTTGGCCAGATCGGATTTGATTTCTTCGTCGTCGATGATGCGGCCCTGCTCCAGGTCGATGAGGAACATTTTACCAGGCTGCAGGCGCCACTTTTTGACGATCTTGTGTTCGGGTATGGGCAACACGCCGACCTCGGAGCCCATGATGACGAAATCGTCGTCGGTGACAACGTAACGCGCCGGACGCAATCCGTTGCGGTCCAGTGTTGCGCCGATCTGTAGGCCGTCGGTGAAACACACGGCGGCGGGGCCGTCCCACGGTTCCATCAAGGCCGCGTGATATTCGTAGAATGCACGACGATCATCGTCCATCTGTGGGTTGGAATCCCATGCTTCGGGGATCATCATCATCATCGCGTGGGCAAGTGAGTATCCACCAGCGACCAGCAGTTCCAGTGCGTTATCAAAGGTCGCGGAATCAGATGCGCCGTCACCGATCAACGGCCACAGTTTATCCAGGTCGTCACCCATAATGGTGGAACTCATGGTCGCCTTGCGTGCCGCCATCCAGTTGATGTTGCCGCGCACGGTGTTGATTTCGCCGTTGTGGCACAGATAGCGGAACGGTTGCGCCAGTTCCCAACTGGGGAAGGTGTTGGTCGAGAAACGTTGGTGCACCAGCGCCAAGGCTGAGGTCGTGCGTTCGTCCTGCAAATCGCGGTAATAGGTGCCCAGGTTGCCCGAAAGAACCATGCCCTTATAGACAATGGTGTGGGTTGACAGCGACGGCGTATAAAACCCCGCGCGGTTGCCGGCTTCATCCCAGATCAGATGATGAGCTTGCTTGCGGATCACGAACAGCTTGCGTTCGAACGCAGCTTGATCGGCGATGGTTGCGCCCTTTTTGATGAAAATTTGGCGGATGACCGGTTCGTCGGCTTTAACGCTTTCGCCCAAGCAGGTGTTATCGACAGGCACATCGCGCCAGCCTAACAGTTCCTGGCCTTCGGCGGCCGTCACGGTTTCGAAGGCTTTGATACAGGCATCGCGCATGGTGTCGTCTTTGGGCAGGAAAACCTGACCGACGGCATAATCGCCCACGTCAGGCAACTCAAAGCCCAGCTTGGCGCATTCTTCACTCAGCAGCGCGTGCGGGATTTGCATGATGATACCAGCACCGTCACCGGCGAGAGGGTCTGCACCGACCGCGCCGCGATGATCCATGTTCACAAGAATCTGGAGACCCTGACGCACGATTTCGTGGCTTTTTTTGTTTTTAATGTTGCAAATGAAGCCAACGCCACAGTTGTCGTGTTCTTTGCTGGGGTCGTAAAGGCCCTGCTTCTCGGGCAGTCCGCTTGCTTTCATGATTTTGTCCAGTCTTAACCCGCCGCATGTGCGCAGCCAAAAAAATTTATATTTTTCAAGGCGTTAAAGGTGCGCGCGCGGCTGGTTGCTCCAGTGCGGCGAACGTGATCTTTACACCATTTTAGAAACTTTTGAGGCGCGAGACTACAAGAACTCTCGGCAAAAGGAAACCCCAGCGCCGCACTTTTTGAAACACTTTGAAACAGTTTTGGGGCCGATGTGAGATTGTTCCGATGTGGGACTTTTGTCATTTTCATAGGGTCTAGGAAAAGAAGTGTGGATTCAGTCCTTTGCGCCGAGATAGGGGTGGGATAGAATCGCACGCTCCAACCCCAATCGAAGGTTCACTACAGCCGTGCCCATTCTGCACATTGTGATTTTGGCGCTCGTTCAGGGCGTGACCGAATTTCTTCCCATCAGTTCAAGCGGCCATCTGGTTTTGGTCCCGTGGTTAGCGGGATGGCCGGATCAGGGTTTGACCATTGATGTCGCGGTGCACGTAGGCACCCTGGGCGCTGTGATGGCCTATCTGTGGCGCGATATTAGCGCCATGTTGAACGGGCTGTGGGGTATGATCAAGGGCAAGGGCGTCAATGCCGATGTGCGTCTGGCATTCTATCTGGTGCTTGGCACGTTGCCCGTGATCGCCGTGGGTTTCGCCATGAACAAATATATTCCGGGTGGGATACGGTCCATCGAAGTGATCGGTTGGACCACGTTGGGCTTCGGCGTTTTGTTGTGGCTTGTGGACCGGTCCAGCGTGACGGTACGGCGCATGGAGCATCTGAAACTTTCAGATGTCTTAATGATTGGCGTGTCTCAGTGTCTGGCACTGATCCCTGGCACGTCGCGCAGCGGCATCACCATGACCACCGGGCGCATGCTGGGAATGGAACGTCCTGATTGCGCGCGTTTTTCCATGCTGCTGAGCATTCCGGTTATTGTTGGTGCGGGGGTGCTGAAGGGGTTGGATCTTTACCAGACGGGTGACCCGTTACAGATCCACGCAGCGCTAACGGCCGCGGGATTTTCCTTTGTATCTGCGTTGGTGGCCATTGCCCTGATGATGGCTTGGCTCAAGCGCGCCAGCTTTACGCCGTTCGTGATCTACCGCTTGGTGTTGGGTGGCGTGTTGCTGGCGATCTCTTACGGCTTTATGTAATCAATATCCTTGCTTGAAATCCACCAGATTGGCCGGACGTTTGCCCGCTTCAAGATCGTGCAGTGCCTCGGCAATGACGATGCTGGATGACATCGGTGTGGTCAGGCTGGCGATGTGGGGTGTGATGAACACGTTGTCCATGACCCAATAGGGATGGTTGTGAGGCAACGGTTCAGTGTTGAACACATCCAGTGCGGCGGCCTCAACTTGACCGCTTTCTAAGGCTACGATCAAGTCGTCATCCACCACCAAAGGCCCGCGCCCGGCATTGATGATGAACGCGCCCTTGGGCAGCAGCGCCAAGGTCTTGGCATTGATCAATCCGCGGGTGTCGTCGGTCAGCGGCAACAGGCACACCAAAATCTCAGCTTGCTTTAAAAAGTCTTCCAGCCCGTCGTTACCGGCAAAACTTTGGACGCCGGGAAGCTGTTTGGCCGTGCGGCTCCAGCCGGTGAGGTTTTCAAAGCCCAGCATCAACAGCGCGTGAGCACAGCTTTGTCCCAGTTCACCAAGGCCGAGTATGCCAACGCGGCGCGCGGCTGTGTCGGCATTGTTGTGTTGGGTCCAGTCACGGACGCGTTGCTGGCGGGCGTACGCGTGCATGTCGCGATGAAAGTGTAAAACCCAATGGGCGATATATTCGACCATCCCGCTCGATAGCCGTGGCTCAACCAATCGCACCAGCGGGATGTGACGAGGCAGGGTTTGATCCAGCAATAACGCATCGACCCCGGCGCCTAAATTGAAGATGCCTTTAAGGTTGGGAAAGCTGGGTAGCAAGCCGGGCTCAGGTTTCCACACCAAGGCGTAATCCATGGCCGACGCGTCGAAATCTGCGCCGATATCGTCGCTGCCCCAGAAAAAAACATCTGCTTCGGGTAGGTGCTTGCGCAACGCCTTGCGCCACGGGGCGGGGTTGTCGGGGCTGATAAAAATGATGTTCATGTTTCCACCACTCCGCTGTCGTCGGCTTCAATGTTAAAGGCCGCATTCATGAGAGCCTGTGTATAGGGTTCAATCGGATTGTCGAAAATTACGTCGGCGCTACCTTGTTCAACCACCCGGCCCCGCTGCATCACCAACACATCGTGGGCCAGCGCACGCACGACCTTCAAATCATGACTGATGAACATGTAGGTTAGGTCATATTTTTTTTGTAGATCGCGCAACAGTTCAACAATTTGCGCCTGGACCGAAACATCAAGAGCGCTGGTCGGTTCATCCAGGACAATCAATTCGGGTTTGAGCACCAACGCACGGGCGATGGAAATGCGTTGGCGCTGACCACCGGAAAATTCGTGGGGGTAGCGATCCATCATATTCGGGTTGAGGCCGACCTCTTCGAGCACTGCGCCGACCAGGGTTCGGCGCTCCGCATCTGTTTTGGCCAAGCCGTGAACGCCCAGGCCTTCGCCGACAATTTGCACCACCGACATGCGCGGGCTGAGTGACCCGAACGGGTCCTGAAATACGATCTGCATTTCTTTGCGTAGCGGCCGCACCTCTTTGCTACTCAACGCGTGAAGATTATGACTTTTAAATGTGATGGCGCCGCAAGATCGTTCCAAGCGCAGCAGCGCCCGCGCCAGTGTGGATTTGCCGGAACCGCTTTCCCCAACGATGCCGAGGGTGTGTCCGCGCTTGAGCGATAACGACACCCCGTCAACGGCTTTGACATGGCCGACGGTGCGCCGGATGAAGCCGCTTTGGATTGGGAACCAGACCTTTAGATCATCGGCGCCCATCAATTGCGGCGCGTCGGCGTCGGCGGGCTTGGGCCGTCCGCCGGGCTCTGACGCGAGCAAGTGCTGGGTGTAAGGGTGTTGTGGGTTGGCGAACAAATCCTGAGCATTCCCATGTTCGACAATTTGGCCATCTTGCATCACATAGGCGCGATCCGCGATACGGCGCACGATGCCCAGGTCGTGGGTGATGAACAAAATTCCCAATCCCATCTTGGCTTGAAGATCGGCAAGCAGTTTTAAAAGCTGTGCCTGAATGGTGACATCGACGGCGGTGGTGGGCTCGTCCGCGATCAGCAGGTCGGGTTCATTGGCCAGCGCCATGGCGATCATGATGCGCTGTTGCTGGCCACCGGAAAATTCGTGGGGCAGGTTTTTCAGGCGTGAAATCTGTGCCTCAAGCCCGACCAGCACCATCAATTCTTCAACCCGGAGCTGAACAGCTGCTTTGGTGCGGGCATGATGGGTGATGATGACTTCAGCAATTTGCTGGCCGATGGGATGCAGCGGGTTGAGGCTGCTGAGCGGTTCCTGAAACACCATCGAGATGTCTTCGCCGCGCAACGCCCGCATCACCGCGCCGGGTGCCCGTCCCGTTGGCCCCATAAGGTGTTCGCCGCGAAAGGTGATCGAACCCGATGGGTGATGGACCAGCGGATAGGGCAGTAACTGCATGATGGACAGGGCACTAACCGATTTTCCTGACCCGCTTTCGCCGACCAACGCAACAGTTTCGCCTTTTTCCACATGGAAGCTGATGCCTTTGACCGCCTCGACGCCATGTGTGCCTTCGCCGAACGTAACCGATAGGTCTTTGACGTCCAAAAGCCGGGATGTGGGATCGCTCATGAGCGGAACACCTTTCTGGGATCAAAGGCATCGCGCACGGCTTCGCCAATGAACACCAACAGCGTTAGCATGATCGAAACAATGAAGAACGCGGTGAGACCCAGCCACGGGGCGTGTAGATTGGCTTTGCCTTGACCCAGCAGTTCACCCAGTGACGCCGATCCCGGCGGCAGGCCAAAGCCCATGAAATCAAGCGCCGTAAGAATCGTCACCGAGCCTGATGTGATGAACGGCAAAAAGGTGATGGTCGCGACCATAGCGTTGGGCAGGATGTGGCGGTACATGATGGTGATGTTACTGACGCCGAGCGCGCGCGCCGCACGCACATAATCGAAGTTGCGGGTCTTGAGAAACTCAGCACGCACCACACCCACCAGCCCCATCCAGCTGAACAACAGCATCAGGCCCAGCAGCCACCAGAAATTTGGCTCGATAATAGAGGCCATGATGATCAGCAAATAGAGCATCGGCAGCCCTGACCAAATCTCGATGAAGCGTTGAAATAATAAATCCGTGAGTCCGCCAAAATATCCCTGCACTGCACCCGCGGCAACGCCGATGACCGAACTGATGATGGTCAGCGTTAAGCCGAATAGGATCGAAATGCGAAACCCGTAAATCAGTCGTGCTGCCACGTCGCGGCCCTGATCGTCGGTGCCGAGAATATTGGCCGCATCTGGCGGGCTGGGTGCAGGCTGGTCGAGTGCGTAGTTGACCGTGTCATAGGAAAAGTGGATCGGTGGCCATAAAATCCAGCCTCGTTCTTCAATCATTTCCTGAACTTCGGGGTCTGCATAAACGGTGGGTGTTTCCAAAAAACCGCCGAAGGTGGTTTCGGGATAATCCTTGAAAATTGGAGTGTACAGCTCGTCTGCATAGCTCACCAAAAGCGGTTGATCGTTGGCGATCACTTCGGCGAACAAACTAGAGAGAAACAGAAACAGAAAAATCCACAACGACCAATAGCCGCGCCGGTTGGCTTTGAAATTGTCGATGCGGCGACGGTTGATGGGCGAAATCGTCATGCCGAAAAAGCGGTGTGCGGGCTGAGTGCTCATATTCAACGCTCCACCTTGTCGAAGGTGATGCGGGGATCGATGACGTGGTACATCACGTCGCCAATCAGACTCATAACCAAACCCAACAGGGTGAAGAAATAGACCGAGGCAAACATCACCGGATAGTCGCGCTTGATCGCAGCCTCGAACCCCAACAGGCCGAGGCCGTCGAGGGAGAAGATCACTTCGATCAGTAGTGACCCAGTGAACAGGATGCCGATGAAGGCGCTGGGGAAACCGGCGATTACGATCAGCATCGCGTTGCGAAACACATGGTGATACATGACCCGACCCTCAGATAGGCCCTTGGCCCGCGCGGTCATGACGTACTGCTTGTTGATTTCTTCCAGGTATGAATTTTTGGTCAGCATGGCGAGACTGGCGAACCCGCCGATCACCAGTGCGCCGACCGGCAACACCATGTGCCAAAGATAATCGGTAACCTTGCCGAAGGTCGTCAGATCGGCCCAATTGTCTGACGTCAGGCCACGTAATGGGAACCAATCGAAATAGCGCCCGCCCGCGAACAGAATGATCAGCAAAATGGCAAACAGAAAGCTCGGGATTGCGTTGCCGACGATGACCACAGATGAGGTTGCGACGTCGAAACGCGAACCATCCTTGACCGCCTTTAAGATGCCGAGCGGAATCGAAATCAAATACACAAGCAGCGTTGTCCATAGCCCCAGCGAGATCGAAACCGGCATTTTGTCCAGCACCAGATCCACCACTTTGCGGTCGCGGAAATAGCTATCGCCAAAATCGAACGTCACGTAGTTCTTGAGCATCATCCAAAAGCGTTCGGGCGCAGGCTTGTCGAAGCCGTACATGCGCTCGATCTCTTTGATGAATTCCGGATCAAGGCCTTGGGCACCACGGTACTTGCTTTGCCCGCCGCCTTGCGCGGTGGTTTTTGCGCCACTGTTGCTGCGGGTCAGTTCTCCTTGCCCCGATCCCGATATCCGCGCGGTGGCGTTTACATCCAAGCCCTGGATTTGGGCGATCATCTGTTCCACCGGGCCGCCGGGCGCGGCCTGAATAACGGCAAAATTGATGATCATGATTCCCAACAGTGTGGGAATGATCAAAGCCAATCGACGGAGGATGTATGCGAACATGGTTGGGTGTTACTTCTTCCCTTGTGCGGCGTCGAGTGCTGCTGCCTTCGCTTCATCGTACCACCAAGTGCCCAATTGTGTGCCTTGCATGGGTATGATTTTCGGATGAGAGAATTTGTTCCAGTAAATCAGACGGTCGTAGCCCAAGTGGAAGTTAGGAATCAAATAGTGGTTCCAGAGCAACACGCGGTCCAGTGCGCGCACGCGGGTGATGAGGTCCTTGCGGGTTTGGGCGCCGATCAACTTGTCGATTAATTCATCCACCACCGGGTCTTTGATGCCGATAAGGTTGCTGCTGCCTTCAGTATCGGCTGCGTGGCTGCCCCAATACCCACGTTGCTCATTACCCGGCGAGAGAGACTGTCCCCAACCAGAAACCATCATGTCAAAATCAAAATTGCGCACGCGCTGGGTGTACTGGGCGGTGTCGACCGTGCGCACATGGACTTTGACACCCAGACGTTCCAGGCTCTTTGCGAACGGCAATACGACGCGCTCGAACGCGGGCTGGACCAGGATCATCTCAAACTCGAGTTTTTCTCCGGTGGTGGTGTTGATGCGGTCCTTGCCTTGAATTTCCCAGCCCGCCTCCTTGAGCAGGCGGTCGGCTTTTTTAAGATGGGCGCGAATACGTCCATCGCCGTTGGTGGCGGGGGGATTGTATTCGGTGGTGAAGACGTCATCGGGGATGCGCCCCCGGTAGGGTTCAAGGATTTTCAGTTCGTCTGCGCTGGGCAGGCCAGTGGCGGCCAGTTCCGAGTTGTCGAAGAAGCTGCGCGTGCGGGTGTACTGACCGTAAAACAGGTTCTTGTTGGACCATTCGAAATCGAACGCATAGCCGAGTGCGCGGCGTACACGGGGGTCCTTGAATTTGTCCCGGCGGGTGTTGAAAATGAAAGCCTGCATGCCTTGGGGGCGTTCATGACCGACGCTTTCCTTGACCATAAGGCCATTTTTTACGGCGGGAATATCATAGGCCGTAGCCCAGGTTTTAGAATGAGTTTCAACGCGGATATCGAACGCACCGCCCTTAAATGCTTCGACCGCAACATTGCCATCGCGGAAATATTCGTAGCGGATTTGGTCGAAATTATTGTGTCCGACATTGACCGGTAAATTGCGTCCCCAGTAATCCGCCACTCGGGTGTAGGATATGCTCCGTCCGGTATCGAATGTGCCGATTTTGTATGGCCCGGACCCCAGTGGGGGTTCCAGGGTCGTCTTTGAAAAATCACGGTTCTCCCAATAGTGCTTGGGCAGTATCGCCAGCTGACCGAGAATAAGCGGCAGTTCTCTGTTCTTATTGGTCTTGAAGGTGAATTTGATGCTCAGCGGGTCGAGAATTTCGACTTTGTCCACATCGGCGTAATAGTATTTGTAACTTGGCGCACCCTTGCCGATCAGGGTCTCAAAAGTCCATTTTACATCTTCGGCGGTGATGGGCAGGCCATCATGCCAGCGCGCTTCTGGCCGCAGATGAAACACGATCCAAGAGCGGTCTTTGGGGACTTCGACACTTTTGGCTAGCAGGCCGTATTCGGTGAAGGCCTCGTCCGCGGACGACGTTAGCAACGTATCGTATATGTTGCCGATACCGTTCGCCGTTTCACCCTTGGAAATGAAGCCGTTGAAGCTGTCAAAGCTGCCCTGCGCGCCATAGCGGATCGTGCCACCCTTTGGCGCGTCCGGATTGACATAGTCGAACTGTTTGAAATCAGGGCCGTATTTCGGACTGCCGTGCATAGCGATGGCATGTGTGGGTACGGTATCGGTCGTGGCGAGCGCATTGGCGATTGAAACAAACGGCAGGGTCAATATGGCGGCGATGTAGGCGGTCTTCAGGTTCAGCATGGAGGCTCCCGGTATTCCGTGGCCGAAAATCGACGTTCAATGTGCCCGTTGATTGTGGCTGGATCAAGGAGATGTTGCGCAGATCAGTTTTGTTTCGCTTTGACTTCGCTGTAGAATTTGAAAGCGTTGCGGCCCGATTCTTTGACGGCGTACATCGCTTCGTCTGCGGCGCGAGACAATTCGTCCATGGTTACGCCGTCTTCGGGGAAAATGCTGATGCCGATGGAGGCGCCGACGTTGGCGTTCTGTCCGCCCGGAACCGGGATGGGGTCCTGCAGCTTATTAAGGACTTTTTTCGCCACAACCGCAGCGCTTTCTGCGTGATCAAGGTTTTCCAGGATGGCGACAAATTCATCGCCGCCAAAGCGGGCCACAGTGTCCGATTGGCGCACGCACGATAGCATTCGTTCGGCGACCGCCTTGAGAACGGCATCCCCGGCCTCGTGGCCGAGTTCATCATTGATGGGTTTGAACTTGTCCAAATCCACAAACATCAGCGCCAGCGGTTTGTTGGAGCGTTGTGAACGGTAAATCGCACGTTCGACACGTTCGATATAAAGATTACGGTTGGGCAGGTCGGTGAGTGCGTCGTGATGGGCCAGATGATGAATGCGGTCCATCGCCCTTTTGCGTTCGGTGATGTCGCGAACAACCCCGGTGAACAGGCGCTGGTTACCTTCCGTCATTTCGTTCACGGAAATTTCGACGGGAAAAATTGTTCCGTCGGCGTGTTGTCCCTCGAACTCCATGGATGCGTTCATCAGTTCGGATTCGGCCGTTTTGACGTAATTGTCGAGGTGCTTGTCGTGATGGTCCGCGTACTGTTTGGGCATCAGCATTTTGATGTTCTGGCCCAAAACATGGTTCTTGGGGTAACCGAACATGCGTTCTCCGGCAGTGTTGATCGATTGAACGTTGCCTTTGCGGTCGATGGTGATAATCGCGTCGCGCACTGTGCCCAGCACGTTGGCCAGGCGCTGTTCGCGTTTGCGGGCGTCTTCAGATGCCCGGATGTGGTTGGATATATCGCGACACTCAACCATATACGTGTCGTCGGCGTCTGTCTCGCTGAGGGCGCGCACACGCATCAGCACGTCGATGGGCATGGCGTTCAACGGCCGCAGCTTCAGCGGTACGCCAGCTTCTTCTTCGGCGAACGCGTCGATGCCCAGCGCGAGCAGGTCAGCGTAATCAGCATGGATGTACTCTGACAAGTCATGACCAAGCAATACGTCTTCGCTTTCCGCCCCGAGCATTTCGACTCCGGCAGGATTGATATAGGTCACGAGACCGTTTTCGAGCACACACACCAAATTTGAAATGGCGCGCAAAAGCTCCGAGTCACAGTCGGTGCGTTTCATTCGATCACTCTTTTCCTCCCCGAGGGGAGCCACGATTAGCTACTTAGCTGTTTGAGGGCCGCCGAGTGTGCTTTTTTATCTCCGGCCGCGAGTATGCGACCGGCCGTTTTCAGGGTGACCGGGACGCCTTCCCAGTCGCTGATAACGCCGCCCGCCCCTTCGATCACGGGGACCAGGGCGGCAAAATCATAGGTGCCGAGGCTTGCCTCGCAGATTAGATCGACATGGCCTGCGGACAGCAATCCGTAGGCATAACAATCGCCGCCATAAACCGTGCGCCGAACCGTGCCCGACAACTGATCGAACGCAGTTTTGTCAGGTCCTTGGAACATCTCTGGGGTGGTGGCATAGAGCCAGGCATCATCGAGCTTTTCACACGGTCGGGTCTGGATCGGTGTGCCGTTTAAGGTTGTGGGCTGTCCCTTCGCGCCGACCCAACGTTCATCCATGCCCGGTGCGTCGATCAAGCCGACAATGGGGGTTCCGTTTTGGCACAGCGCGATGAGGATGCCGAACAGGGGTTTGCCGGTGACAAACGAGTTGGTGCCGTCAATGGGGTCAAGCACCCAGACGAATTCTGCATCGATGTTTTCGTTGCCGAATTCTTCTCCCAATATGCCATGGTCGGGGTGGGTTCTATTGATGAGGTCACGCATGACGCGTTCTGCTGCGCGGTCGGCCTCGGTCACGGGCGAGGCATCGGACTTGGCGTCAATGGCGATACCGGTGCGAAAACGGCTCATAATTTCAGGGCGGGCGCGGTCAGCCAATTGTTCAGCCAGCGCGATAAAGGTTTGGATATCAGGCATGCTGCTTTAGTCCGTCAGCGTCTTGAGGTAGGCCAGCACATTCGCGCGGTCAGTGGCGTCTTTGAGACCGGCAAAGGTCATTTTTGTATCGGGCAAGAAAGTCCGCGGTCCGGCAATGAACGAGCCGATGTCTGTTTCGCTCCATGTCCCGCCCAGCATCTTCATGGTGTTGGAATAGCGGAAGGTCTCAGAGGCAGCCCTGTTGCGGCCAACGATTCCCCACAGGTTGGGGCCGGTGCGGTCCTTGCCGCCTTTGTCGATGGTGTGGCAACTCATGCATTTCCTGCGAAAGGTTTTTTTACCAGCCTTAATATTGCCGTCAGTGAGAGTGGGAGCGACGGTAGCAGGTGCGACAGCAACAGGTTCTGGTTGCGGCTCCGGTATCGGTTCCGGGGCAGGCACCGGCTCGGGGGTCGGTGCCGGTTCAACTGCCTCAGGGGTAGCCCCGGGCATTTGCGCGGACATTTCAGGGGGCGGCGGGGTGGTTTTTTGCATGACGACATCGCCGACGAAATTGATCAGCGCCAACGCTGCAATGGTGAACACAAGAGAAGCGATAACGTTTTTAAGCATACCCAAACCTATCGTGATCAATCTGGAGAGCGATGGCCCGTACCTGTGTTGCGCTTGCTTAATCGTGATCGTTTCACACCAGAAAAGCACGCGTAGGCAGTCGAATGCGACTTTATACACAAGATCAGCCATACCGCAATGGTTCCAAGGTCTTGAATGCGCGGCGGGTATATGGTCTCGTAAGGTTTCATTTCAGTGCTGAGGTTCTAAAATGCCTACATCTAGGCCAATCGTCATCATTCCCGCACGTATGGCGTCCGCGCGCCTACCGGGCAAGCCCCTGGCAGGTATCGCGGGTTTGCCGATGATCGTGCAAGTGCTCAAGCGCGCCGAAGAAGCGGATGTCGGCCCGGCCTTGGTGGCGTGTGCAGAACGCGAAATCAAAGATGCGGTTGAAGCCGCAGGCGGTCGGGCGGTGCTGACCGATCCCAACCACCCATCTGGTTCGGATCGCATATTCGAGGCCCTGCAAAAAATCGACTCAAACGGAGACTATGATACCATCGTCAATCTGCAGGGCGATCTGCCGGTGCTTGACCCGGCGGTGGTCAAAGCCATCTTGAAGCCGTTACGCGAACCGGGCGTGGACATCGCCACCTTGGTCGCCGAAATCGAAGATGAAGCGGAAAAAACCAACCCTAACGTGGTTAAGGCTGTGGTTGGTTTTGCCGCGGGTCAGGACGTGGGACGTGCGTTGTATTTTTCTCGTGCCACCGTGCCTTATGGGGCGGGGCCGTTGTGGCATCATATCGGCATTTATGCGTACCGCCGTGAGGCTTTGGAACGGTTCGTGGCGCTGACGCCCGGCGTGCTGGAACAGCGTGAAAAGCTCGAGCAATTGCGCGCCCTGGAAAATGGCATGCATATCGGTGTGGCGCGCGTTGACACGGTTCCGTTCGGGGTCGATACTCCCGCCGATCTAGAGCGAGCCCGCAGCATTTTAGAGGCCCGATAGGGCGAGCAGAGAGCAAGTTTATGAGCGCACACAATATCATCGCTTTTCAGGGTGAACCTGGGGCCAATTCCGATATGGCGTGCCGCGCCGTGTTTCCGGACATGGAGACGCTTGCTTGCTATACCTTTGACGATGCCTTTTCCGCCGTGCGCGCTGGCAGGGCGCGTTTGGCGATGATTCCCATCGATAATTCTGTCGCCGGGCGCGTCGCCGACATTCACCATCTGTTGCCGAATTCGGGGCTGCATATTATTGGCGAGCATTTTCAGCGTATCGATCATCATCTGTTGGCGGTGAAGGGGACCGCGATCGATTCCCTCACTCATGTGCACAGCCACGTCCATGCGCTCAACCAGTGCCGCACCACCATTCGTGAGTTGAACCTTGAGCCTGTGGTGCATGCCGACACGGCCGGCGCAGCGCATATGATCCGCGATTTGGGTGACAAAACTCAAGGTGCCATTGCGTCGAAACTGGCCGGTGAAATTTACGGCTTGGAAGATCTGCGCGCGAACATCGAAGACGCAGAACACAACACGACCCGCTTCCTCATTATGGCCAAGGAAGCCGTTATGCCGGCGCAGGGCGGTGGCAAGGTCATGACCAGTTTTGTGTTTCGGGTACAGAGTATTCCGGCGGCTTTGTATAAAGCGCTTGGCGGTTTTGCGACCAACGGCGTGAATATGACCAAGCTGGAAAGTTACATCATCGACGGCAGTTTTCAGGCTGCGCAGTTTTATGCTGAGGTGGAAGGCCACCCCGAAGACGAAAGCATGCAGCTGGCGTTCAATGAATTGCGTTTCTTTACCCATGAAGTCAAAGTTATGGGTACCTATCACGCTTCGCCTGCGCGCGCCCAGATGGGCTAAGCGGGTGAATGTCCTTGCAAAAGGGCAGGGTGTGATCTTATCTCAATGGAGTGAGAACGGGCACAAGCAGTACTGCTGGGTTGTTCTTGATCACCAAGATGGGAGTGTTGCTTATGCTGAGGCGTGAACAGGATAAAATGGCGTTTCAAGGCATGGATCCTGCCAAGGACCCATTAAAAATTTTGCGAATGACCGGGTTTAGCACCCTCGACGATGCGACGTTGCTGGGGGCGCTTTTGGACCTTAAGGCTCATCTGCGCAAGGATGGCGTGATGGAAGATCTCCACAGCAAGGGACGTGAGGCGTTGCGGGTACTGGCCGCGCGCAAAACCAAGGCATAAGCGTGCTCTAATAGACTTTTTTACCGTGCTCAATAGGTTTCAAGCCTCATGTTTAGAGCGCGTTCCCATTGGCAAACTTTACATGAATTCAGAGTTTTCTAGCTTGGACGAGCGATGAGGTCCTGATAGGGTGCAACCGGCGCCGTTAATATAAGGGGTTCTATGTGCCCAAGTTAGTATTCCAGATGAAGTCCATAGCCTTTCGGCTTGTTGGTTCCGTGCACAAGCGTGGCTTTTTGAACGCAGGTTCACTGCTGGCCATTGGCTTGACCGTATCGGGTTGTTCGATGTTTTCCGGTGCGCCTTCCACAATTCTTGGTGACTGCCTTTCCGACCGCATCGATATTGTTGAAAATGCCGATTGGGCGAACGCGTTGACCATGAGAGTCCGCATCGTCGATGGTGACTGGCGTCCGATGGTGATGTATCTGGAAAAAGATCGCCCTTACATTCTGACGGTCGAAAATGTTGACGATTCGTCACATAGCCTTTGGGCGCCAAGATTGCTTAAAGAAGGCATCGCGCTGGAAAGTGTGCAGTTCGGCGACAAGGTACCGGCCAAAGGGTGTGTGAATGGGCTGCGTCTTGAACCGCGCAGTGAAGCCATTTTGCGTTTCGTCCCGGTATGGGAAGGGCGTTATGAAATTGATGACAGTGCGTTGTCGGTGATTCCCGGCCAGCGTACCGACGGGGTGGTCAATATCGTTCAACCGCGCACTGGCCTTGTCGCGAAATAATCATCTAATTTCTATTTAAATCATGAAATTTCAGATGGTTGGATCACACTTGATGTGTATTGAAGAAAATTTGCATCGGGCTTTGCAGGGGACGTGTTGCCTTGTATACTCCGCGCGGGAGATCGGCGCGGACGAAGTTCTCGCGAACCCGGTCAGGTCCGGAAGGAAGCAGCCGCAACGAGTTTCGCTTCGGGTCGTTAGCTGGTCTCCCACCTCTTTTTGCGTATGACCTGGAGGCGGGCTCAGCAAACCATGTCAGACGAGACCATCCCCCAACCCCCGACAGCGGGGCCTCAAACGTCGGACGCTCCGGTCGAAGAATATCGAGTCCTCGCACGTAAATATCGCCCCACCGATTTCACCACCCTGATCGGCCAAGACGCATTGGTGCGAACACTCACCAATGCAATTCAATCGGGGCGTTTAGCGCATGCTTTCATGCTTACGGGCGTGCGCGGTGTGGGCAAGACGACCACGGCGCGGATCATTGCGCGCGCGCTCAATTGTATCGGAGCGGACGGCCAGGGCGGCGAGACGGCTCAACCTTGCGGCGTGTGCGAAAATTGTACCGCCATCGCCGAAGACCGTCACGTCGATGTGATGGAAATGGATGCCGCGTCTCGCACGGGTGTCGATGATATACGCGAAATCATCGAAGGTGTGCGCTACAAGCCAGTTTCAGCGCGCTACAAAGTCTACATCATCGATGAAGTTCACATGTTGTCGAAAAATGCATTCAACGCGTTGCTGAAGACGCTTGAAGAGCCACCCGAGCATGTAAAATTTATCTTCGCCACGACCGAAATCCGCAAGGTGCCGGTAACGGTGTTGTCGCGTTGTCAGCGGTTTGATTTGCGTCGCATCGATATGGATACCTTGTCCGCACATTTCAAAGGCATTGTTGAAAAAGAGGGTGCGTCGGTCACCGACGGTGCCTTGGCGCTGATCTCGCGCGCTGCCGACGGCTCGGTGCGCGACGGCTTATCGCTGTTGGACCAAGCCATCGCCCATACCGCCGGCGAAGTCGGTGAAGATGCCGTGCGCGACATGCTCGGCCTTGCGGACCGGGCGCGGACGTTTGATCTGCTGGACGCGGTGATGAAGGGCAATGTCGAAGACGCGCTGGGGCAATTGGCATCGCAATACGATAGCGGCGCAGACCCGGCCCAGGTGCTCGAAGACATGCTCGAACTGGTACATTGGCTGACCCGCATCAAGGTCACGCCGAGCGCGGCCGAGGCCCCCGGCGTTCCGGAAATGGAACGCACCCGTGGCTTGGAAATGGCGCAGGGACTGACCATGGGGGCGTTGACCCGAGCGTGGCAAATTGTGCTTAAAGGCTTGGGCGAGGTGCGGTCCGCGCCGAGTGCCGTGCAGGCCGCAGAAATGATTTTGGTGCGCCTGATGTACGGGCTGGAATTGCCCGGACCAGCCGATGTGCTGAAAAAAATCCAAGATGCTCCTACGGTTTCAGCGGGGCCTTCCGGGCATGGCGGCGGGACGTCGGCAAATGGTGGCGGGGTTGCGGCTTCGATGTCGGCTCCGGGCGTTTCAGCCCAACCGTCCATGCCCACGCCCACATCCTCTTCAACGCCGAACGGTCAGACCATGTCGGCTGGCTCGGGCGCGCAGTCTCAGACCCAGCCACAAATCCTGAGTGTCTCGGAATTGCAACTGCCCGACCCACAAAGCTTCGAACAAGTCGTGGCGTTGACCGAAACTGTGGGGGAAATGATCCTCCATGCCAATCTGATTTCCAATGTACATGTGGTGAGCTTTCAACCCGGTCGGATGGAATATCACCCAACCGAAAACGCGCCGGGCGATTTGGCGCAGCGTCTGACCAAGATGCTCAACGATCATACCGCGCGGCGCTGGGTGGTGAGCGTTTCCAGCGCACCCGGCCAGCCGACCGTGCGTCAGCAGGAAGAAGCCGTGGTTGCCGCTGAAAAGGCCGAAGCCGCTCAGGACCCCTTGGTGCGCGCCGTGCTTGACGCCTTTCCAGGTTCGGAAATCGGCGAGGTTAAAGACATTAGCGCCGACATTCCGCCGCTTACACGGCCGCTCGAAGACGAAGAACTGGGTGACGACATCTAAGGATTTCTCGTCGTGTATGAACTGTTCTATTACCCCGGCAATGGCAATATGGCCCCGCATTTCCTTTTGGAAGAAATTGGTGCGCCGTTTGCCTTGAAGCTGGTGGACCGAACGCGAAACGAGCACAAATCGGCGGCGTTTTTAAAGCTCAACCCTCATGGCTTGATCCCGGTGTTGGTCGATGGTGAAACGGTTCTCACCGAGACCCCCGCGATTTGCCTGTATCTCAGCGACAAACATCCCGGTGCGGCCCTTGCGCCGCCATTGGGTACGTCGGCGCGGGGCCATTTTTACAAATGGCTCATGTATCTGGCTGATACCGTCCACCCCGATTTGCTGATTTATTACTATCCGCAACGCTTCACCTGCGACGCAAACGGTGCCGATGCGGTGAGGCAGGCCGTGGAAAACCGTCTTATCGGGATGTTTCAATATATCGATGACCAGCTCTCACACACGGGGCCGTATTTGATGGGCGAGCATTTTTCACTGGTGGACTATTATCTGTTGATGTTGGCGCGCTGGGCTCGCGGTCTGAAGACACCACCACGGCAGATGCCGCATTTGGCCCGGATGTTGGATTTGGTGTGCGCCCGTCCGGCGGCTCAACGGGTGATCGCGACTGAGGGACTGGCAGAGCCCGTTTATTAAGTTCAGTCCGAACACAAGGCCCTTATATAATTTTGGTAATTTGCACTAATGCGGCACCGTCGCTTTTGGCGTGGGCGGTGATTTCTGTGCCGGGGCGAAACTTACCGTGGAACACCGCTCGCCATTTTCCGTGTTCATCGGAAATGATCGGCAGGTTCGCCGACATCACACCGTTATCGGGAATTTCGTAATATACGTTGATGTGTTGGTTAGCGTGTTCCGTTTCGCCCGAAACGCTAAAACCGTTGTAGGGGATGGCGGGATCGCCGGATGGGTTGGCGGCGCTGTCCCCGTATTGGTCGAGAGGAATGATGACCTCGATACTCACACGGGACATAACCGCTCCCCCCAACGCGTCTTTCCATACATTTTGCCCTTTCAGGCGGCGTGTTCATATGGAAAGACGCGCCGGGAACGGATCTGTGATGGATAAATCAGGGCTTGAAGGATTGGTGCGCCGTGACACCGTTGCAGATGATTTTGATGGCTTGTTCGCTGCCATCGTACATTTGCGTGTCGGACGCTTTCCATGTGTCGCCTGAGGTGTTCATCATCTTCGCGCCGGTACCGTGGGCGGGGAAGTAGGCAAGGGGTGTTTTTCCATCGGTGCGATCAACCTCGCAAGTGACGGTGACTTTAATGTTTGCGGGTGGTTTATGGCCGTCGGTGGTGATGGTGATATTGCTGATGGTGGTCATGCTATCCTCCTGGATCACTGTGTTAAGGCAATCCTCTCCCCGGCGGATGAGGGCATGACACCACAACTTAAAGGCATCGTCAAATTATTTGTTCACGTTAAGGGAGTTCACGCGTCTTACTTAATCAAGCAAAAAATGATTGTTCGATGCTTCGCCCCAGGCTTCTAGAAATTGCCCTAGGTGTGGGCGTTGCTCGCGCTCGGCTTCGATCAGCGCAATGACATCGGCTACGGCCCGATTATAGCTATCCTTGACCATGCGACCGCGGGTCAACTGATAACGCAGATACACGAGATAGGTGTTCAGGACATCGGTTTCGCAGTAATCGCGGATTTCACCGATTCGACCCTCATCATGCATGGGGGCGACTTGGGAGCCATCGACGCCGAATTTTCCGGGGAAGTTTAAGACCGCACAGATTTCATTGAGCTTCAGCCCACGCGATGCCGCACCGAAGTCGGTTAAGGCTTCTTGCAAGTCGCAATGCCAGTCCTGGGCGTAGCGTGAGGTGTAATTTTCCCACTTGTTGGAGGTGTCGTGGAACCCGCCCGCCGCAATGCCGCCGACCATGGCGCGGTGGCGCAAAACGGGCAGGTCGAAGCCGCGCCCGTTGTAGCTCACCAATCGTGGGTGTTTGCGGTCGATAAATTGGTAAAAACCGCCGACCAAGTCGTGTTCGGGGCTTTCGGCGGTGCCGCCGGATCGCAGTTCTTTGAGATAATAATTCTCATGGCGACCTTCGTATTCGATTTCAGCGGAAAGAAAGCTCACCGCCACCACTTTGTGGAACGGTTGACGGGGAAAGGCATTTTTACCGTCGGTGATGTCCAGGTGATAGGCTTCCAGCGCCTCGCGGCGCTCAACGACATCGGGGCCGACATCATGGCCCACAAGGTTGGGCACGGCGTCGGTGTCGGGCACGGTTTCAATATCGAAGACGAACAGGCTTTTGTGTTGCATGAGCCCAATGCTATACACTAGCGAAACGTGGCGCCAGTCTCTCTGGCGTGGCTCCTGTGGATAACGGCCTTAAGGCCCTTTTTTGAAAAGCGGCCTTTCGGCCTGTGGAGATACAATGAAAAATCTTGGCCAGATGATGAAGCAGGCACAGCAGATGCAGTCCCGCATGACTGAAATGCAGGAAGAAATGGAAGCGCATATGGTCGAGGGCAAGTCCGGCGGCGACATGGTCGTGGTGCGGGTCAACGGCAAATTCGATGTGCGCGGCGTCACCATAGACCCATCGATTATCGACCCAGCCGATCCGGAAATGTTGGAAGATTTGGTGGCCGCTGCGATCCATGATGCGAAAGTCAAAATAGATGCCTTCAAAGAAGAAAAAATGGCGGAAATGACCGGCGGTCTGCCGTTGCCCCCTGGCTTCAAGTTGCCGTTCTGATCGGGCGAGGAGCGCTATAATGGTGGGACAACCGCAAGGTCCTGGCGGCGGCATAGAAGCCTTGATCCAGCTTTTGGCGAAAATGCCGGGGCTGGGGCCGCGTTCTGCACGGCGAGCAGCGCTGCATCTGCTCAAGCGTAAAGAATCGCTGATGGAACCGTTAGCCCGCGCGCTCACCGATGCGGCGAATAGCGTCAAGACCTGCTCGATCTGCCATAACATCGATACCGTCGATCCGTGCCGTGTGTGCACCGACCCAAAGCGCGACCACAGTCAGATCTGTGTGGTCGAAGAGATTGGGGATTTGTGGGCGATGGACCGCGTTCTGGGCTATCGCGGCCTTTATCATGTCTTGGGCGGGACACTTTCGGCGCTGGATGGGATTGGCCCGGAAGACCTCGACGTTGGCGCGCTGGTGGAACGCGCCCGTCATCCGGGCGTCAAAGAAATTATTCTGGCCACCAATGCCACCGTCGATGGTCAGACCACGGCGCATTACATCGCCGATCGTCTGAGTGATGCCGATGTTAGCGTGTCCGGCCTAGCTCACGGCGTGCCGGTGGGGGGCGAGCTGGACTATCTGGACGAGGGTACTTTGGCCGCAGCCCTTAAGGCGCGCAAGCCGGTATGATACGGCTTGCTTGAAAATTTTAGACAACTAAAGAGAGTGTTGTCATTAAATATTCACCGAAAAGATAAATTCTTATCTTGATAGATTAGATATATATGATACAACCTTTAGGGAGCGGCAAGGATAGTGCCTCGCCGTTTCCGTTCCCAATCAACTTCTTCCCATTCCGGGGGGTCTGGGTTGAAGTTGACACTGCGAACGTCATCCACCTCAACACCCCCTCCGGATGGCGTTCACCCCATGACCGCATCGACCCATGCCCGGGGTCGATGCGGTCACTTCTTTGGGGCAAGATGATCACTCAGAAAAGGCTGCTGTACGGTAACCTTAATTAATACCGCTTGCGACTTGTGCCGCACGTACAAAAGCCATGACGTCTATTATTTGTTGATCCGTCAGGTTTTTGACAGGTTCCATAGGGCCGAAACGCCAGTTTTTCTCGCGTTTGCCGTCACGGATGACTTTATTGAAGACATGATCGGGGAACAGATTTTGACGGTACATGGGGTGGATCAAAGGTGGGCCGGTACGGGTTCCGCCAGCGCCATCGACACCGTGGCACTCCTGACATGATGCGGCGAACACCTGGCGGCCACGCAGGCCGGACTCGTTGAGTTCGGGGATCACGACCGTGGCCTTGATGGAAATTTTCTCTTTCCCCCACAGCGTCATCGTGGTCAAAGCTGCGAACGTGAACATCGCCAGCGCCATCCATTTGATGGGCGAGCCCATGCGCGGGGCATCGGGGTGCAGCCCCTGTGCGTCCATCTGCTCGCCGACCTGATTTGATGCGGCGCTGTCGTTGGAATGATCGGTCGCCATGAAGCCTTGGTCCTTGCTGATGAATGGGGTGTGGCGGTATGTGCGGGGGCGGATTATGCCTCGTTTTTACCGGCTCCGGCAACCGTCACCTGCGGTTGTGTCGGGGCGGCCTTGGCAACAGGCGTGAGATCGTCAGCGGGGGTGTCATCTGCGAGCTGAATATCTTCGATGCGTTCGGCACGTCGCATAACTTTGGCCGATGAGGTTTGAATTTCGCCGATGTCTTTTTGTGCCTGATTGAAGTGCGTTTGAAGATTGCCTATACGTTTATCCAGTCGCACGACGTCTTCGAGCAGCTTCAACACTTCCGTCTGGATCACGCCAGCCTGTTCGCGCATACGAACATCTTTCAAAACAGCTCGCACGGTGTTGAGCGTGGCCATCAACGTCGTTGGGGAAACGATCCACACCCGGGCGCGGTAAGATTTTTCAACCACATCCGGTAAAGAGGCATGCAACTCGGCATAAACGGCTTCGCTGGGCAGAAACATCAATGCGCTTTCCGCCGTTTCGCCGGGTACGATGTATTTTTCGGCAATGTCGCGCACATGTTTTAAGACATCAGTTCCGAACATGCGAAGGGCCGCTTTACGGGCATCATCGCTCTCGGCAATTCTCATCGCCTGATAACTTTCCAACGGAAACTTGGAATCAATGACGATGGGGCCGGGGGGGTTCGGCAGCTTTAACAGGCAGTCGGCACGCCTGCCATTGGAGAGCGGTGCCTGAAAGCTGTATGCCGATGGTGGCAGAATGTCGGAGACCAGATCGTTTAACTGAACCTCACCAAACGCGCCGCGCGACTGTTTGTTGGACAAGATGTCCTTCAGACCCACAACCTGATCGGTCAGGTTAGACAGATTTTGTTGCGCTGCATCGATGACCGCCAAACGTTCATGGACTTGCTTGATCACGTCGCCGGTACGCTGGCTGTGCTCGGTGAGCCCGTCGCCAAGACGTTTGCTGACACCCTCGAAGCGTTCGTTCAGGGTGCGGGTCAATTGCCCTTGGCTTTCGGTCATCATTTGCAGACGAGCCGCCAGATCGGCTTGGCTGGTGGCCAGTTGCGCGATGAGGGCATCGTGGGCGGTGGCCTGTGCTTGAGCTTGAGTAGAGGCCAACGCATCCGATTGGTTTGAGTTTCGCCGCGATGCAAGCGCCATCCACACGGCAACAGCGATGGCGACGATAGCGATGGCGGCAATAGTAAGCGTGAGCGAATCCATGAGCGAAACTGTGCCTTAATGGAGCGTGAAAGGCAATTGTCAGGGCGCTTAGGTCGAGGTTATTGCGCCGCTTGTACTTTGTCGCCATAAACGTCCGCGATATGCTGAAACTTGCCTTCGATTGCATTCAGGGCGTCAACGATATCGGGGTCGAAATGGCTGTCTCGACCTTCGCGAATGATGCCCATGGCTTTGTCGTGAGTGAACGCAGGCTTATAGACGCGTTTGGAAATAAGCGCGTCATAGACATCGGCAACCGCCATAAGGCGACCGGAAATGGGGATTTCATCGCCCTTAAGGCCTGCGGGATAGCCCGACCCATCCCATTTTTCGTGGTGAGTTGCTGCGATTTCACGGGCGTAGCGCATGAACGAGTTGGTGCCCAGTTCCCGCTCAGCGACTTCAAGGGCGTCTGACCCCAGCTGGGCGTGGGTCTTCATGATGACGAATTCTTCGTCCGTCAGTTTACCGGGTTTAAGCAGAATGGCGTCGGGGATACCGACTTTGCCGACATCGTGCAGCGGCGCGGACTTGTACAAAAGATCAATGGTTCCCGCATTCAGTTCATGGGCGAAATGGGGGTGATCCTTGAGATGCTCCGCCAAGGCCCGCACATAACGCTGGGTGCGCAAAATGTGGGCGCCGGTTTCATTGTCGCGGGTTTCGGCCAAGGTGGCCAACGACAAAATAGTGACATCGCGGGTGCGCGCCAATTCCGCTGTGCGGTCTTTGATGCGGTCGACCATGGTGTTGGTGTGGATTGCCATGACGCCGAATTCATCATTGCTGGCCACCGGCACATGCAGATCGTATTCGCCCAAGGTTACCCGGCTGAGGACCGAGGTTTGGTTGTTGAGCACGCGCTGCAATGTACGAGAATAGGACTGAATAATGTTGAGGGTATGGGGCAGCACAACAGCCAGAACGAAAGCAAATTCCGCCAAAATTGAGACTTGTGCTTCCTTGAGTGACACGGTCGCGCCGACACGGATGATCCAATCTAAGTCTTTGACCACCAACAACATGAATACAACGACCAAAAGAGAAATGGCGACCGAGGTGAACAGCGCCACTTTGCGGGTCAATGGGAAGTAATGCTCATCGGGTTCGATGGTAATTTTTTCACGTTCGATTTTGTCGGCGACGGTGCGTTCTTGTTCCAGGGCGATGTCGGACGCGGCAAAAAAGCCAAGTCCGGTCAGGCCAAATAGGATTTTCAGACCGCTTTCCAAAAATGGAAATCCGTACAACACCTCATTATAGGCCATGACAACCAGCGCGCTGATGGCGAACAGGCTGAGTTCAAGCCAAAACGTCCGTTTGACGCGTTTTTTAAGGGGTGCTGGATCAACAAGCCATGACTGTAGTGGTTTACGAACCCAAAATTGCAGGCCCAACATCGCAATGATGGGGACGGCCACTTGCAGCGGAGTCAGGGTTTCGATAAATGGGCATACGCGGATGCCGTAATACGGGATGATGACCATGGCGGCCAGATAGTGCAAAATCGCGCGCATGTGCGTTCCCGCTCCTCGTTAAATTGGTTGTGCACGATTGATATATAGGGATTGTGGTTGAGCCATTAAAGGATGCATGTCGCTAACTTTTCTTGACTGACGGGGGTTGGGGCCTTAAGTCCACTCGCACAAACAGTATTCGCTGCGCTACAAGGTAAAGTTACATGGCAAGACTTCCCATTCTGGTCGCTCCCGACCCCCGTTTGAAGACCCAGGCTGAGGCGGTCAAAACCGTTGATGCTGAAATTCGCCAGCTTATGGACGATATGCTGGAAACGATGTACAGCGCCAACGGCATTGGTTTGGCCGCACCGCAGGTGGGGGTCAGCAAGCGTGTCCTGGTCATGGACGTTGCCCGTGAAGACGAAAAGCCCAATCCCATCTGCATGGCCAACCCGGAGATCGTCTGGGCTTCGGAAGATGAAGAGCTGCGCGAAGAAGGATGCTTGTCGCTCCCCGAACAGTTCGCCGAGGTGGTCCGTCCGACCGCCGTGCGGGTGCGCTATCTGGATTATGAAAACGAAATCCGGGAACTTGACGGTGATGGCATCATGGGTCTTTGCGTACAGCATGAAATGGATCACCTTGAAGGCACCTTGTTTGTTGACCGGTTGTCGAACCTCAAACGCAATATGATCCTGCGTAAACTGCAAAAAGCGCGTCGCGGCGAGCCTGCGACGGTCTGAAATCCTGCCGTAAATTTCGGCTAATCAAAAGAGTGGCCCAATGAACAACAGCAAACTGCGTCTGATTTTCATGGGCACACCTGAGTTTTCCGTGTCTGCGTTGAACGCTCTGCTTGATGCGGGCCATGAGATTGTCGCAGTGTACAGCCAGCCGCCGCGAAAATCGGGCCGAGGACAAAAACTCACACCGTCGCCGGTTCACGCCTTTGCTGAGGCTCGGGGTATCGAGGTGCGCACGCCTGTGTCATTGAAAGACGCAGAAGCTCAGCAGGCTTTCGCTGCGTTGAATGCCGATGCCGCCGTGGTGGTGGCGTACGGCTTGATTTTGCCCAAGGCGATTTTGGATGCCCCGCGGATGGGCTGCTTTAACATCCACGCCAGCCTGTTGCCGCGCTGGCGCGGTGCGGCGCCCATCCAGAGGGCAATCGAAACCGGCGACACGCAGACCGGCGTCACCATCATGCAGATGGACGAAGGGTTGGATACCGGCCCGATGCTGGTATCTGAAGCAATCGATATCCCCGTCGATATGAATGCCCAGCAGCTCCATGATGCGCTGAGCGCGATGGGGGGTCGCTTGATTGTTGGCGCGTTGGCAGGTGTGGTCGATGGCACGATGATGGCAGAGATTCAACCGGGGGACGGCGTGACGTACGCTAAAAAAATCGACAAAGTTGAAACACGTTTGGATTGGCGGCGCACAGCAAACGATCTGGCGGCTTTGGTTCGGGCCTTGTACCCGCTGGCGTGGTTTGAACGTGACGGGCAGCGCATCCGTGTTTTGGCTGCCAGCGCCGAAACCGCTTCGGGTGCGCCGGGCGCGGTGCTTGATGATCAATTGTTGGTGGCGTGTGGCGAGGGGGGCTTGCGGCTGTTGTTGGTCCAGCCTGCGGGCAAAAGCGCTATGGACGCGCAGGCTTATCTGCGTGGCAACCCGTTCAGCATTGGTGATGTGTTGGCTTAAAAGAGGTTGGGGCTAAAAGCGGTCCGGATCGGGGATGTCGTCGCCAATTTTGGCGGCGCTTTTGACACCGCGGGCAAGGGCGGCGCGTTCTTCCTGGCCTTGGGCATAGGTCTTGAACTTTGACTGACGCCGGATGTTCGGTTTTCTTTCCTGCGCATCCTTGAGAATTTTGCGCACGTCTTCGATGCCCTGGCGCATTTCCAGCATGATGAATTCAGAACGCTTAACCGGCCCACCGACACTGTCGCGGGGGAACAGATTGTTCCATGCGCTCATTTTGACGGACAGTGCACACAGCACCCCGCCGATGGTGGTGTGGTAACTTTCAATCAAGGCTTCGACCTGGCGAAAGCGTTCGGCGGAAACGTCGTTCCAAAAGTCCTTGGTGCTGGCGTCGAACTCTTCGAACAGCCGCTTGAGATGTGCGCTGAGCCCCGTAAAGGTCTTTTCCAGCATTTCGCAGGTCTTCATTAGATTCTGGTCACTCTTGAGCTCCCAGTTATTGCGAATTTTGTGCAGGCTTTCCAAGAATCCTTTGGTGATAGGCGCAGTTTCATCCAGGCAGTGCTTGTAGTAAGCCAAGGATAGAAAAATGTCGCCGTAGTCTTCCAAAAAGCGAGGAAGCTCCATCAGATCGATGTCGAGCTTCTTGGCCATCATGTCCAGCTTTTCACGCGCCATCTTGATGTCGGGATTGCGAAACAAATTGAGAAGATCGTCGAATTCTTTGATCTCGACGTCACCACTGCCGTAAATGTCGCGGATCAGCGGGAAGGTAAAATCCTTCATGTAGCCGGCCAACTCATGGCTCTTTGTCGGCGACAGTTGTAACGCTTTGATATCATTGACCGCAATGTTCTGCTCGCGCAAGGAGACGCGTAGGCTGTAAACATCGTAGGAGGGCATGCGCGATAGCTTGCGCAAGATCGTGATGTCATGTGGTGAGGCGTTGGCTTGTTCGCGCAGTTGGCGGGCGGCGGCGTCCACAGTCATCTGGCCGCTGCCGGTATCGGTATCCTGGAACAGTTCGATCATGCTTTGCAGGCGAGTGTTCTTGATCATGCGAGCATGCGACAGTGAGTGATTTTCGAATGGGATGATGCTCATTGGCATGATGTGCAGGGCATCGAGATCGCTTGCGAGTGTTTCGGACATCTAGGTTACCGTGAGCCAAATCTGAGCAAGGGGTTAAACGCTGATTTCTATATGTACGCCCGTCAAAGGGGGGAAAGCAACATGTGTGCTGGATTGGAGAAATGTGTCGAACGATGAAAAAGGTCGCACGGGGTGGCAAAGTTGCTCTAAAACAGGCACATGATTCGATATCGGCTCACAGTTGAATATGATGGCGGTCCCTACGTCGGCTGGCAAATGCAAGAAACCGGCCTTGGCGTGCAGCAGGTGCTGGAAGAGGCTGTGCAGGTCTTTTCCGGTGAAAATCCGCGTGTGTTTTGCGCCGGGCGCACCGATGCAGGTGTTCATGCTCTGGGTCAAGTCGCGCACTTTGACCTTGAACGTACTGATATGAGCGAAAAAACCATTCGCGACGCGCTCAATTTTCACACCAAGCCCCATCCGATCAGCATCGTGAACGTTGAAATCGTTGATGAGACGTTTCATGCTCGGTTTTCTGCGACGGAGCGTGAATACCTGTACCGAATTTTGTGCCGCCGTGCGCGCCCTGCTCTGGATCAGGGGCGTGTGTGGTGGGTGCCCTTGCCGCTGGATGCGGCGGAGATGGATGCCGCGGCGCAGGTGCTGATTGGTCGCCACGATTTCACCACCTTTCGTGCCACCAAGTGCCAAGCGACGTCGCCTATTAAGACCCTCGATGAGTTACGGGTGACGCAGGTGGGTGATGAAATACATATCAAGGCGCGGGCACGGTCATTCCTGCACCATCAGGTGCGTAACCTGACGGGCACCCTCAAACTGGTGGGAGAAGGCAAATGGAGCGCGGATGATCTTCTGTCCGCGCTGAAGGCCAAGAACCGTGCCGTTGCAGGCGCAACTGCCCCCCCGGATGGCCTGTATTTGATGCGGGTCGGTTACGCCCCGATCAACCCTGAAGGCGGATAATACGCTCGGTTCGAGCTGTTGCGGCCCCAATACCTTCTGACTGGTGCGATTTGGAAAGACACGCTAGGATTCAACAATGACCGACAAAGAACCCATCATGACGTTGAAAACCAAGCCTGATGCTAATGTCCGTTCCGGTGTTGGGGGGGGGGGCGGCACGGGTTCGCATGGCAGTTCCGGAACATCCTCCGCCTATGCGCGTACTAACGATGGTTTGCCGTTGCTGGGCCTGTTTGCGATTGGGTTCGGTCTTTTGAGTATTTTCACCATTGCGCCGGTGTTCGTGCCGCTGGCTTTGATTTTTGGTTTGGTGGCGATTTTTATGGGCCAGATTGCCTTGGGTCTGACGGCGTTGGTGCTGTCGCTCGTCGGTGTGATGACGTCGCCGACCTTGATGTTGATTTTGGGTGTAGGGGCATTCGCCGCTTGGCTTGGGATTCCCCTTCCCTTTTAACCTAAGTGTTCAGTTTAGATATTTGGCACAGAGGCATGGCGCGCGGCTTGTGTGGCGTGTCATATGGGGGGGCTGGTGGACATCAGCACCGCACCCCAATAGCGCATGATAAAGTTCAAAACGATCGAAAGCGCCACCACTCCGGTGGCGGCCATGGCGGATATGTTCAGCGTATGTCGCGCCACGAACCATGACAGCCCAAGCCCATAGATCAGCATGACGGACAACATGAATGACATGGCCGCGCCCGTAAGCAGGCCTAAGGATACGGCAATCTGGATCGGAACGATAAGGGCGTAAACGACCAAATCTGCCCAATTATTGGCGACGGCGAAAATTAAAAACCGCTGCGACCAGCCCATCACCTGACATACATGAACCATGGCTAGCGGCAACGCCACCCAGCCCATGACGTATATGATTGCTTCGACGCTGAAATAATAAAACGCCGTGGTGGGGATGTCGGCGTAGTTCCAGCGTACGACCAGCTCAAGCAGGTAAATTGGCGCGATCACCACCGCGACCCAAAATGAATTCCAAAAGCCTTGGACGGTTGCGTTGAAAAACAACGCACCTTGATGATCGAAACGCGCTAGCCGCAATGCGCCGACCAACGCCAAGGTGGCTTCGCGCGTAGATATCATGAGGTTGTGCTTTTTGAGGTCTCGGCAAAATAGCCGCCGATCATCTCGTAATAAATGTCTGCCAGCATGCGAATGCTGTTGACCGTGGCGCATTCGTCAACCTTGTGGGCGGTTTGGTTCATCAGGCCAAATTCGGCAACAGCTGCGTGGTCTTTAATGAAACGCGCATCGGAGGTACCACCCGATGTGCTCAATTCGGGGGTAAGGCCGGTGATTTTTGTAACCGCACGGCTCATCACGTCGGACAACAGTCCCGGCGGGGTGAGGAAGCTTTCGCCCGAAACTGAGAATTCTAAGTCGAAATTATCGCCAGCAACTTTGAGCACTTCAGTCAAATGAGCCTTGAGCGTTTCAGGTGAAAACGTGTCGTTGAAGCGCACGTTGAATACCGCGCGGGCTGAATTGGGAATGACATTGGTGGCGGTGTTGCCGACATCGACTGAGGTAATTTCCAGATTGCTCGGCTGAAAATGCTCAGTACCGTGGTCCAGCGGTTGCGCGGAGAGTGCGCTCAGCAGCTTGACCAGTTTTGGCACCGGGTTATCGGCGTGCTGTGGGTAGGCCACATGACCTTGCGTGCCGTGTTGGGTGATGTAACCGGTGAGGCTGCCGCGTCGTCCGATCTTGATGGTCTCGCCAAGAGTGTCGGTGTTGGTTGGTTCGCCCACGATGCAGGCATCCATGGACTGCCCATTGGCACCCATCCAGTCCAGCATTTTGATGGTGCCGTTAATGGCAGGGCCTTCTTCATCTCCGGTGATGAGAAACGAAATAGAGCCTGTAAACGTGTCTTTTTGTTCGCCCAGATAGCGTGCGGCGGCAGATGCAAAGCAAGCTATGGCCGCCTTCATATCCACCGCACCGCGACCAAACAGGACGCCGTCGTGAATTTCTGCGCCGAACGGTGGGTGGGTCCACGCGGCCTCATCGCCAACCGGCACCACATCAGTATGACCAGCGAAGCAGAGATTTGGCCCCGTCGTGCCGATGCGGGCATAAAGGTTATCAACGTCAGGGGTGCCATCCTGGGAATAGGCCAGGCGGTGGCAGTCGAAGCCGAGCGGCTTCAGAGCATCTTCCAGCACCCCAAGCGCCCCTGCATCCACAGGGGTGACGCTGGGGCGCTGGATCAGCGCTTGGGTCAGTTCGACAGGATCGATTGCCGTCACGTTAGGTGCTCCGATCAGTCGCGCAGCAGTTCATTGATGCCAGTCTTGGCGCGGGTCTTTTCATCCACGCGTTTGACGATGACGGCGCAATACAGGTTCGGCGCAGGCTCGCCCGTCGGCATGGTGCGGTGAGAGGGCATGGAGCCCGACACCACCACAGAATACGCCGGAACGCGGCCGTAGAACACCTCGCCGGTGTTGCGGTCGACGACCTTGGTCGAGGCGGAAATGAACACGCCCATGCCCAAAACCGAGCCTTCTTCGACGATCACGCCTTCGGCTACCTCGGCACGCGCACCGATAAAGCAGTTGTCTTCGATAATGGTTGGGTTGGCTTGCAACGGCTCCAGAACACCACCGATGCCGGCACCGCCGGAAATGTGCACGTTTTTACCGATCTGGGCGCAAGACCCTACGGTGGACCAGCCATCAACCATGGTGCCGCTGTCGACATATGCGCCAAGGTTCACAAAGCTCGGCATCAGCACAACGCCCGGCGCGATATAGGCACCACGGCGTGCGATGCAGTTGGGAACTGCGCGAATACCGGATGCGCGGAATTTAGCGTCGTCCCAGCCCTTGAATTTGCTGTCCACTTTGTCGAACCAGTGTGCGCCGCCGGGGCCGCCCTCGATCATGCCCATATCGTTGAGGCGGAACGACAGCAGCACGGCCTTTTTCAGCCACTGGTTCACTTTCCAGTCACCCACGGCCATGCGCTCGGCGACGCGGGCCTGGCCGCTGTCGAGCAGTTCGGTGGCCTGTTCCACGGCCTCGCGGATGGCACCTTGGGTGCTCAGTCCGACGTTGTCGCGGTCATCCCAGGCGGCGTTGATGGTGTTCTCAAGGTCGGTGTAGCTCATAGTCGCTCACTCTTATTCAATTGGCAATTGGGGCTCATATTCGGGTCAAAATTTGGGGTGGGTCCACTAGAAAGCACCCGGAACATACGGCTTGAAGGGCGGCCTGTCCAGCACGGCGGACAGGGTATCGGGCCGCAATTTGACCCTTGGGGACGCAGGTGAATTGGCCCTGTCATCAAAGCGCTTGCAGCCACGCCACCAAATCATCGGTTTCAAAGTCCACATGGTCGCCATCCGGTGCTTCTTTGCTGATGGAACATTCCGTGATGGGGCGCACCCATACCGTTGTCATGCCAAGGCGGGACGCGGGTTTCAAGTTACGCGCGATGTCTTCGACCATAACGGCCTTGGGTGGATCAATGGCGAAACGCTTGACCAGGGTGTCGTAAATTTCGGGTTCAGGCTTAGGGATGTATTGGGATTGGACGATGTCGAAAATGGCGTCGAAATGATTTGCGATGCCAAGACGCGCGAGAACCCGTTCCGCGTGGGCGGTATCGGCATTGGTGAAAATCACCTTGCGGCCTTTCAAACGTGTTAGGGCTGCGTCCAAATCGGGCGCGGCGGGGATTGCGGAAACATCGACATCGTGGACGTAATCCAGATAGGCCTTGGGGTCCATGGCGTGATTGAGCATCATGCCCCTTAAGGTGGTACCATATTCGCGGAAATAATTTTTTTGTACACGGTGGGCAGCGCCTTCATCGATGTCGAGAAACTGGGCCAGAAAGCGACACATGCGGGCATCGATTTGCTCAAACAATCCGTGCACACCGCAATACAAGGTGTTGTCGAGGTCGAACACCCATATTTCGGACTGTAAGAGGTCCGTAGGGTGCGGGTGAGATGTATGCGCCGTTTGCATCATGATTGCTGCTCAACAGTAACTGTATGAATACGCTTGCCGTATGCTACGATGATAGTCGAATATGCGTACAGTGGAAGATAAATCCATGTGCTAAATTGCCGTGTATAACAGTCTGATTTTGTTGGGACGTTTAAGAATTCGTTCATCTTTTGGAGAGGTTATGCCGCAAACCAGTCCAGCAGTGGTTGTGCCCATTCCACAGGGGCAGGACCTGAAATCCGAGCGTGACCGCTTTGTCGCGCTGGCATTTTGTTGGGCGGATTTTCTGCTGGAAGTGGACATGCAGGAAACGATCGTGTTCGCCGGCGGGCCGTGGCAGGCGATCACTTCCATGACAACGGATCAACTGCAGGGTAGCAAGCTCGAAGACATCGTACTCGCCGAAGACATGGGCCTGATGCGCAGTCTTTTGGGCGTGGCGCGTCGTCAGGGCCGTATCGAGGACGTCGATATTCGCTTTAAGGGCCAGCGCAAAGCAGGACTGCCGATCGGGTTTGCGGGCTATTTTCTTGAAGATTTGGGTAATCATTATTTTCTCGCCATGCGCATTTCGCGCAATCAGGGCGCGGGACTGGTACATGGCGGGCAAAAAGCCACCGACAGTAATCTTTACGATGCAAATTCTTTTGCCGACGTGTTGGGCGGCAAGCTCAAGGCCGCGGGGAGCGATAATGACAATCAGCTCACCCTGATCAACATGCCGGGCATGGCTGAACTCAAGGAGCGCCTGGACCCGGAACAAACGGCGGAGCTGGAAAAGGTGCTGGGAACCTACCTTCGCGCCAATTCCGTGGACGGTGACAGTGCGGCTGAACTGGATGAGGGTAAATTCGGCCTGGTGCATGCCGAGGATCTTGATGTCAGCAGCCTGGAAAACCAATTGGCCAGCGTTGCTCGGGACTTTGATCCGACCAAGCAAGGGCTAGACGTCGAGGCCGCCACCATGGAGGTGGATGCGGAAAATATTTCCGAAGAAGACATGGCCAATGGACTGGTTTACGCGATCAATCGCTTTAAGGAAGGCGGTTCGGGTTCCTTCAATATGTCCGAACTGGCGTCGAACCTGTCGACGCTGGTCAGCGAGGCGGCGGAAAAGGTCTCGACTTTTAAAGCTACGGTCGCGAACAGAGACTTCCATCTGGTTTACCACCCGATCATTAACGTTATGACGGGCGAAGTTCATCACTATGAAGCCCTCACCCGTTTCGAAGAGGGCGTTTCTCCCTTTGAAATCATCACCATGGCTGAAGAAACCGGTCTGATCCCCGAGTTCGATTTGGCGGTGGTGGAAAAGGGGCTTGAGTTTCTCAACACCATCCCACGCAACAACCCCATGTCCATTGCGGTGAACATCTCTGGCCAATCGGTGGCGTCGGAGTGGTACGTGAACGCGCTTAACAATTTGATGAATGAAAACAAATGGGCCGAAGGGCGCATGGTGTTTGAGATAACCGAATCTGCGAAAATGGCTGACTTGGAAATGGCTAATACGTTTATTCAGCGCTTGCGTAAAGCTGGTTTTCCTGTGTGCCTGGATGATTTTGGCGCGGGTGCGGCGAGCTTCAGCTATTTGATGAGCCTGGAAGTCGATGTGGTGAAAATTGACGGTCCGGTGGTCAAGGATGCGCAAAAAGCGCGGCGTGGCAAGGCACTGTTGGAAAGTATGGCGACACTGTGCAAAAACCTTGGCATCGAAACCGTTGCTGAAATGGTTGACGATCAAAAGGGTCTGGATTTTGTGCGCAAGTGCGGCATCGACTATGCTCAAGGCTATTTGTTCGGTAAGCCGAACGCCAACACCAAGACGTTCAATATGGGCAAGCATGTCCACCTGTTTCCCAATCCGGCCTTTTCGTCGGGACGCAATTGGTAGCTCTTTGACCGACCCGCATCCGCAACCGATTTCGCGCCAATCCCTTTGTTATTGCGGGTTTCACCAAAATCGTGTATACGATTTCCACGTTGCACTCTCGTCTAGCGTTCTTTGCTGACCGCACCGGTGATTACACCGGTTCCAATTCCAGCGGCCAAACATGTTCTTCCTGACATTGTGAGCGTTACCAAAGCGGGCCACCAAGGTGGTTGTCCGCCATACACATGTGTCAAAGGAATACATATTATGACCAAAGGTACCGTGAAGTGGTTTGATGCCACCAAGGGTTTTGGCTTCATTGAGCCGGAAGACGGAACGACAGATGCATTCGTTCACATCACTGCCGTTGAACGCGCCGGCCTGTCCGGCCTGCGCGACGGCCAAAAGGTCGAATTCGATCTGACCGCCGGCAAGAACGGCAAAATGGCGGCTGACAACCTCGTCGCCCTGGACTAGATCCAGAATGGGGCTTGCGGGGCGCGATCTCAACCCGAGGTCGCGCCCGCGCCTTTTGCCCCGAACCATGAAAGAGATTACATGACTGATTTTAACGGGCTCGGTTTGATCGAGCCTCTGATGCGTGCCGTTACGGCCGAGGGCTACACCACGCCCACGCCCATTCAGGCCCAATCCATCCCTTCCCTTTTGCAAGGTCGTGACCTGCTGGGTGTGGCGCAGACGGGTACGGGTAAAACCGCTTCGTTCGTGCTGCCGCTGTTGCAACGACTGAGTGAAGCCAACGCCCAACCAGCCCGCAAGGCACCGCGGGCGCTGATTTTAGCGCCGACACGCGAACTGGCGTTGCAAATCCACGACAGCATTGAAACGTACGCGCGTTTCCTCGACATCCGCTCTACGGTGGTGTTCGGTGGCGTGCCTTTGTTCAAGCAGGCCAAAGCCCTGGGGCAAGGCGTTCACATTGTGGTCGCCACCCCGGGTCGCTTGATGGACCTGATGAACCAAGACAAAGTGCGTTTGAGCCGCGTCGAAGTGTTCGTTCTCGATGAAGCCGACCGCATGCTCGACATGGGCTTCGTCAATGACGTGCGCAAAATTTCGGCGCAGGTTCCGGAAAAGCGTCAAACGGTGCTGTTCTCAGCAACTATGCCCGCCACGGTGCGCAAGCTCGCTGATGGACTGACCGACAATCCGGTGCATGTCGAAATTACCCCGCAGTCGACCACTGCGGAACGGATCGCCCAGCGCGTTCTGTTCGTACCCAAGCAGAAAAAGCGCGCACTGTTGACCACGGTGATGAAGGATCAGGACGTTAAGCGCGTTTTGGTGTTCACCCGCACCAAACACTCGGCAGACCGTGTTGCTCAGCATCTTGAGCACGGCGGTATCAGCGCAGGTGCTATTCACGGCAACAAGACCCAAAATGCCCGTCAGCGGGCCTTGGAAGGTTTCCGTCAGGGCAAATTGCGCGCCCTGGTCGCCACCGACATTGCGGCGCGTGGTATCGATGTGGACGGCGTAACGCACGTCATCAACTTCGATCTGCCCAACGATGCCGAAAACTATGTTCACCGTATTGGCCGCACGGCCCGCGCAGGTGAAACTGGCGAGGCGATTTCGTTCTGCGATGCTGAAGAACGCGGCTACCTGCGCGGTATCGAAAAAGCGATCCGCCAGTCGGTGGATGTGTTCGCCGATCATCCGTTCCATGCCGAAGCAATCGCCGAACCAGAACAAGACCCACCTAAACAAGGTGGTGGCGGTCGTCGTCAAGGCGGCCCAGGACGCAAGGCACAGGGCCGTCCAGGTGGCGCAAGCTTTAAGGGCAAGGGCCATCGGCCAAAAGACGGCAAAAGCCATAGCGACAAAGGCCACGGCGGCCATGGCCACGGTGGCGGTGCCGGTGCCAAGAACCACGGCGCAAAGGGCGGTAATCGCTCTTCCTCACGCGGACCGCGCGCTGCGGCCTAGCCGATAGCGTAGACAAATAAAAAGACCGGCCTCATCCGAGCGCCGGTCTTTTTTTGTCTGAAAGGTTGCTCAAGGCAAACGTCAATCCGCCGCGATGAACGTGCCCGCGCCGTGCTTGGTGAACAGTTCCAGCAGCACCGCGTGGGGGATGCGACCGTCGATGATCACAGCGCCCTCGACGCCTTTTTCGATGGCGTCTAGGCAGGTTTCGACCTTGGGGATCATGCCGCCCTTGATGACACCCTTTTTGATTAGGTCGCGGGCCTGGGTTGCGGTCATTCTGGCGATCAGCTTACCGTGTTCGTCCAGCACGCCCTTGACGTCGGTCAGCATCAGAAGGCGTTTGGCATTCATGGCACCGGCGATCGCGCCTGCCGCGGTATCGGCATTGATGTTGAGCGTCTCGCCGTTTGGACCAAGTCCGATGGGGGCGATCACCGGGGTGATGTCGCTTTGCTCGAAAAAATCGAGAACGTGGGTGGTGATCGATTGTGGTTCGCCCACCAGCCCCAAATCTAGAATGCGTTCGATGTTGGAATCCGGGTCACGCACGGAGCGGCGTAATTTTGTGGCGTGGATTAAATTTCCGTCTTTGCCCGACAAGCCAACGGCAAACCCGCCAGCCGTGTTGATTTCGGTGACGATTTGTTTGTTGATTGAACCGGTCAAAACCATTTCGACCACATCGACGGTGGCTTTATCGGTGACCCGCAATCCGTGAATGAATTCACTTTCGATTTTGAGTTTATCCAACATCGCACCGATCTGCGGCCCGCCGCCGTGGACCACGATGGGGTTTGCACCGACCTGACGCAGCAACACGATGTCGCGCGCGAACAGCTCTGCCAGCGCGGGTTCGCCCATGGCGTTGCCGCCGTATTTGATCACCAAGGTTTCGCCGGAATACCGGCGCATGAACGGAAGCGCCTCTGATAGCGTTTTGGCTTGATTCAGCCAAGCCTCGGGCGGGGCTTCCGGGTCGATTTTGATTTTTGCATCATCTGCCATAATGGGCTCAAGCTATATTAAGAATTGCGGGGCGGCCAAGTATATACACTGTCGCCGACGGTTATTGCGTTAGGCAAGCCAATTCTGCACGCAATTCCTCGATACCGATTTTTTTGGCCGAGCTGGTGCAACGCACGATGGGGTGCGCGGCGACATGACGGGCCAATTCACTGTGGACATTTTCAAGAAGTGTTGCCAGTGGCCCGGCCTTGATTTTGTCGATCTTGGTCAGCACCACCTGGTAGGACACCGCGGCCTTGTCGAGCATCTTCATGACGTCGCGATCGACGTCCTTGATGCCGTGGCGGGCGTCGATCAGAACCAAGACCCGACGTAATTCCTGACGCCCCTTGAGGTAGGCGTTGACCAGACGGGTCCACTTGGCGACCTGATCCTTGGGCGCCTTGGCGTACCCATAACCGGGCAGATCGGCAATCATCATGCGCCCACCCAAATCGAAGAAGTTGACCTGTTGGGTGCGTCCCGGTGTGTGCGAAGTCCGTGCGATGGACTTGCGCCCGGTCAGTGCATTGACCAGCGACGACTTGCCGACGTTGGAACGCCCGGCAAAAGCAATTTCCGGTAAGTCCGAATCGGGGATCTGGCTAAGACCCGCCGCACCCAACAAAAACACGCACTCACCCGCAAACATGACGCGGCCGGTTTCAATCTGCTCCGGTTCGAAGCTGTCGTCGACCGGCAAGGGCGCTTTGCCTGGGGCGCCATGATCGTCGCTGTTGTCGTCGCTATAGCTCATGACGATGCTTGTCCTAGCCTTATGGGCGCGGATGGTGAGCGGGGCGTCGAGGTCAATTTGCTTTCACACCCATACGCCGCATGATCAGCCACTGCTGGGCGATGCTCAGCGTGTTGTTCCAGGCCCAATAAATCACCAAGCCGGCAGCAAACGAAGACAGCAAGAAGGTGAAGATGAACGGCAGGAACATGAACACCTTGGCTTGCACCGGATCGGTGGGCTGTGGGTTCAGGCGTTGTTGCAGCCACATGGTGAAGCCCATGATGACCGGCCAGATGCCGATGTCCAGGGGGGCGGGGATATAGGCCATGTAGTTCCAGTCAATCATGCCGAACAGGCTCCAGATGCTGGCAGGGTCCTTGGCCGACAAATCTTGAATCCAGCCAAAGAACGGCGCGTGTCGCATTTCGATGGTGACCAAAAGCACTTTGTAGAGCGAGAAGAAGATCGGAATTTGCACCAAAATCGGCAGGCAGCCCGCGGCGGGATTGGCCTTTTCTTTTTTGTACAGTGCCATCATTTCCTGGTTGAGACGCACCTTGTCTTCTTTGAAACGCTCTTGCAGCTTTTTGATTTCGGGCTGCAGCAATTTCATCTTGCTCATGGCGACATAAGATTTATTGGCCAGCGGGAATAAGACCGCCTTGATGGCCACGGTCAGCAACAAGATGGCAATGCCGAAGTTGCCGAGCACGCCGTGGATGTAATGCAGCGCATAGAAAATTGGCTTGGTGAGGAAGTAGAACATGCCGAAATCAACGGCCAGATCGAAGTTCTTAATGCCAAGTGTGTCTGCATAGCTGTCCAGCAGCTTGACGCGTTTTGCACCGGCGAAAAACCGCGACGTGGTCTGCGTGCTGGCACCTGCGGAGATGTCCATTTTTTGACCGACGAAATCACTTTGGTATTTTTCGATAACACCGGTTTTGGAATGCAGCATACGGGTGTGAACCTGCTGGGTCTGGTTGGGGACCAAGGCCGTCAGCCAGTATTTATCGGTAAAGCCGATCCAGCCACCGGTGGTTGGGAATTTCATTTCGCCATCGTCTGCGACGTCACTGTAATCGACTTCCTTAAGGGTGCCGTCGAACACGCCGATGGGGCCTTCATGAAGGATGTATAGACCGGAAACTTTGGGCGTGCCCCAGCGCGTCACCAAACCGTAAGGGTTAAGGGTCACGGCTTGGCCGGAATGGTTTTCCACCTGTTGGGTGATGGTGAACATGAAGTCGTTGTCGAGTGCGATGATGCGCTTGAATGTCAGGCCTTCGCCGTTGTTCCAGCTCAACGTGATTGGGGCTGACGGGTCGAGAACAGTTTTATCGGCGCTCCATAAAGTGTCCTTGTTCGGCACCTTGATGCCGGTGCCTACCCAGCCGTATTCGGCGTAGTAGGCCTTATCCGTACCGCGAGGGCTGAGCAGGCGAATTTTGGCGCTGTCCTGTTTCAGGGTTTCATTGTAGCCATTGAGGATCAAATCATCGATGCGACCACCCTTGAGCGCAATGGAGCCGGTCACGCTGGGCGATGTGATGGACACGCGCGCGCCTTGGCTGACAATTTGTTCAACGGTTTGCACGGCACCGAGCAGCGGTGCTTCCGCCTGAGGGGCTGCACCTGCGCCACCGGGCTGGGCGGGCATTTGGGCCTGGGGTGGCGTGGGGAGACTAGAGTCTGTACTGGGTTGACCGGTGGCCATCGTCGTGGTGCTGCCAGCTGGCGTCTTCGGCGCGGCCGGGAACAGCATCTCGAAGCCAAACAGGATGGCGACGGAAAGCGCGATTGCCAGTATCAGGTTGCGATTGTCCATTTTGTATCCAGTCCCCAGTGGCCAAGGTGTTGATGATGGCCCTGTGTTGTAAATGTTTCGTGTTAAATTTTGTGGTCAGCGCTGCAGCACCTGTGATGGTGTGTATGTTGGTGTGTTTCGGTACCCGGCACAGGGTCGTACCCACCGTCGTTCCAGGGGTGACAGCGTAGAATGCGTTTTAAACCCAGCCAGCCGCCTTTCAGCGCGCCGTGAGTGTCTATGGCTTGAAGCGTATAAGATGAGCACGTTGGATAGAAGCGACAACTCCCCGGCAAAACCGGAGAGATGAACCACTGATATCCCTTGACCAAGGCGCGCATGATAAATGCGAGCGGGTTCATAGTGCGTCCTTATGTTGTGCCGCGGAAGGTTGCGGTACGTTTTGTTTTGGCATGTCGGCTTCCGCTGAATGTACGGCGATCCCGACTTTACGCAAAGCTTTCAACAGATCTTCGGCCAACTTTATGTATGGCCGGGTCAAAGTTGTACGGCGTCCGATGATCACCAGATCGAACCCGGATTGATCGGGCCCAAGGAAACACCGGGGCAGCACGTCAGCAGCAAGGGCGCGTAAACGTCGCTTGGCACGGTTGCGCGCTACCGAATTTCCGACTTTGCGGCTGACTGTAAAGCCAACGCGCAAAAAACCATCCGTGGGGGTCGATTGACCGTCCGCCGGGTGGCTTTTAACCTGAAGGATAAGCCCCGGAGCCGCCCATTTTTTGCGCGTCGCCGCAACCCGAAGAAATTCGGGTCGCGTCTTCAGGCGCTCGATACGGGGGCCCATATCACCGGGAATTAAGCGGACAGGCGTTTGCGGCCCTTGGCGCGACGTGTGGCGATGATGCGGCGTCCACCAACGGTTGCCATGCGGCTACGGAAGCCATGACGGCGTTTGCGAACAAGTACACTTGGTTGATACGTGCGTTTCACGTGTCGTCTCCATTTATAAATTCAAGGTGCGGTGTATACGGGTTCAACGCCTCGAAGTCAACGGCTGGCGTATTTTTTCGGGGTGCTTTTTTTGCCCGTTGGTCAAAGACGTACGCACCGAGGGTCGCGTTGTATGGGCCATAGCCGTGATACCCAAAGGAATGTGGGGGTGATAGACTGCGCGAACCAGGCGTTAAAAAAGGGATGTAAAGCATGGATAAATCGCCAGAAACCGGAGAATTGGGGCAAGATTCTGGGGGGGCGGCTCTGTCACGGATCAAGCGTTACGTTCCGCTTGCCATTGTGGCAATGGGCATCGGCGCATTTGTTATGACTGGGGCCTATCAATACTTGAGTTTCGATGCCTTGGTTCGTCACCGTGCCGATTTGCTTGGGTTTGCCCAAAATCATGGCGTTGTCTCCGTTTTGGCGTATATCGGTGTGTATATCGTGATCACGGCCCTTTCCGTGCCGGGGGGGGTGTGGCTGACCTTGGCAGGGGGCTTCGTGTTCGGCGGTTGGTTGACTGGCTTTTATGTTGTTTTGGGGGCCACGGTGGGGGGCACGTTGATTTTCCTGGCAGCGCGTTACGCTTTTGCGGACCTGTTTAGAGCCCGGGCGGGGTCAAACCTTGCCAAGATGGAAGCCGGTTTTCGTAAAAATGCCTTCAGCTATCTTTTGGTGCTGCGCTTGGTGCCGCTGTTTCCGTTTTGGCTGGTGAATTTGGTGCCTGCGCTGCTGGACGTGAAGTTGCGCACCTATGTTGTTGCGACCTTCCTTGGCATTATCCCTGGAACATTTGTGTATGCGTACGTGGGTGCGGGGTTGGGGGCGGTGTTTGAGCAGGGTGGCGAGCCAGATCTCGGCATTATTTTTCAGCCCCAGGTGTTGTTGCCGCTGCTGGGGTTAGCGCTGCTTTCACTGGTTCCGGTCGTGTATGAAAGAATAAAAGCGAAGAGGACCAATCATGGTTGAGCACATTTCCTGTGATATCTGCGTCATTGGCGCGGGGTCCGGCGGCTTGTCCGTGGCGGCGGGGGCGGCACAAATGGGTGCCAATGTTGTGCTGATCGAAAAGGACAAGATGGGCGGAGATTGCCTCAACACCGGCTGCGTTCCGTCCAAGGCGCTGCTGGCGGCGGGCCATGCGGCGCAAAATGCACGCCGTGCGGATCGCTTTGGTATTAAGACCGGAAAGGTCAGCGCCAACGCCAAAAAGGTGTTTGCCCATGTTAACGATGTGATCGAAAAAATTGCGCCCCAAGACAGCGTTGAGCGATTTGAGGGACTCGGCGTTACGGTCGTTCAGGGCCATGCGTGTTTTATTGGGCCGGATACGGTCGAAGCTGCGGGACAGAAAATTGTCGCCCAAAAATTTGTCATCGCCACCGGGGCCAGCGCATTCGTTCCTCCGGTCGAAGGTCTGGATAGCCTACACGCGCTCACCAATGAAAATGTGTTTGAACTGGACGTCATTCCCGAACACCTAATCGTCATCGGCGGCGGCCCTATTGGATGTGAGTTGGCCCAGGCGTTTCGCCATTTGGGCTCAGAAGTGACGATCCTTGAAATGGCCAAAATATTGCCGGGCGATGATGGCGAATTGGTGCGTGTGGTGCGTGGCCGCCTGTTGGAAGACGGTGTAGTTATCCATGAAAATGCCAAGGTGGCGCGGGCGGCGGGCACACTGGAGGCTCCACAAATCGTCGCTGTGGATGAAGACGGACGCGACCATGTGATCCAAGGATCCCATGTGTTGGTGTCTGTGGGGCGGCGCGCCAACGTGATGGGGCTGGGCCTTGAACATGCGGGGGTTAATTTTTCGCCCCGAGGAATCGAAGTGGACCAGCGTCTGCGCACATCAAACAAACGGATTTTTGCCATCGGTGATGTGACCGGTGGGCCTCAGTTCACCCATGTTGCTGGGTATCACGCAGGCATTGTGATCCGCAATGTGCTGTTCAAATTACCGGCGCGGGTCAAACTGGATCATCTGCCGCGGGTGATCTACACCGCCCCTGAACTGGCCCAGGCGGGTTTGACCGAGGCGCAGGCCCGCGCGGCATACGGTCAGGGACTTAAAATTCTCACATGGGATTTTGCCGAAAATGATCGCGCTCAGGCGGAGCGTGAAACCGAGGGGCTGATAAAAGTCGTGACCACGAAGCGGGGTAAAATTCTCGGCGCGGGAATCGCTGGACCACACGCAGGCGAATTGATCGCGCCGTGGGTTTTGGCTATGGAACAGGGCTTAAAAATTGGTGCTATGGCTTCGACCATCGCGGCCTACCCAACGTTGGGGGAGGTTGGCAAGCGCGCAGCGGGCGGTTATTTCACGGCGTCGCTGTTCAGCGCGCGGACCCGCAAAATCGTTCGTTTTTTACTGAAATTCTTTTAACAGAGCTGTCTCAAGGCTACCTTGCATAAGGCTTTACTGATATAGTTGCGGGGCTATGAAATAGGGCGCTGCATTGATCGGAAGGCACAATGTCCACACAGAATCCGCTGCCGAAAAAAACCAGTTATCGCGCCATGACATCTTTGGTGACGACGTGGTCGTTCATCATCGCCACCGTCACCGGTGTGGTGTTGTTCATCGTACCTCAAGGCCGCATTGCTTACTGGGTGAATTGGAAATTGTGGGCGCTGACCAAAGAGGGCTGGACCGATCTGCATGTGATCTTTTCCGTGGTGTTCGTGGCTGTTGGCATCGCGCATCTGGTCTACAATTGGAAGCCGTTTAAAAATTACATGGCGGAGCGGGCATCGGGGCATGTGCATGTGAAGCGCACAGTCTATGGATCGTTTGGTGTCACGGCGGTGTTTTTCGTCCTGTCGATTTTCAGTCTGCCCCCCGCTAGTTGGGTTTTTGATCTGGGCACATACTTTAAGGAAGGCTGGGTGATCTCGGCAGATTATGAGCCGCCCTTTGGCCATGCCGAGGACGTGTCGCTTGAAGGTTTTGCGCAACGTCAGCATATTGAATTGCCCGCGGCCCTCGCCCAATTGAAGGCTGCGGGGATCGATGTCCCTGAGCAGAAAATGAAACTGAAAGATATCGCAGAGCTGAATTCCATCACGCCGATGGACATCTATATGGTGATCAAGCCGTTGGAACAACGCCCGAAGTTGAAGGCCAACTTTAAGTCCGTAGATGTCGAGGCGCAGTTTGCGGGCGGTGGAATCGGTCGCAAAACCGTCGGCGAGATGGCTGAAGAACTCAAAATGACAGCCGATGTGGCTGTGGCGCGTCTGAAAATGGTGGGGATCGAGGCCAGGGCTAACGACAAAATGAAAACCATTGCCGAAGCCCACAACCTGGAATCCATTGAATTGGTCAAAGCACTGCTGATTAAAGGTTATCGCCCATGATCGAGGCTGCACCGCTGGAATGGAAACCGGACGATTACTTGCAGTTCGAGGATCTGCGCTTGCGTCCCGCCCTGGATTTGCTGGCTCAGGTTCCTTTGGAAAACCCGCAACAGGTTACCGATCTGGGGTGCGGCCCCGGAAACGTCACACAGTTTCTGCGCCGCCGCTGGCCGGATGCGGACATTATAGGACTCGACAGTTCTGCGCCCATGCTGGCGCGCGCCAGGGCCGAGTGTTTGGGTTGCCGTGTGACATGGCAGCAGGGTGATGTACGCACATGGGCGGCTCCAGAATCTCAGGACCTCATATACAGCAATGCCGTGTTGCACTGGGTTGATGATCATGCGGAGTTGTTTCCACGTTTGATGGGCGAGCTTAAGCCCGGTGGTGTGCTGGCTGTGCAGATGCCCAATCAGTTCAACGAGCCATCACATGTGTTGATGCGCGAAGTGGCGCGCTTCGGCCCATGGGCGAAAACATTGATGCCCTTGTTACGCGCTGCGCCGGTGGCGGACATCGGGACATATTACGATTGGCTTCAGCCGCGAAGCACGCGGCTCAATATTTGGGAAACCACCTACACGCAGACTCTGGAAGGCGATGATCCAGTTCTCAACTGGATCTCTTCCACGGCCCTCAAACCGCTGTTGGAGGCTTTGGACATTGACATGAGCACAGCCTACCGTGCGGCGCTGATGGCAGAGCTACGTGCTGCATACCCTAGGCGTCAGGACGACAAGACGTTGTTTCCATTCCGCCGTCTGTTCATGATGGCACAAACCTAGGGCCAAAGCAGTGCGGGTGTGGATCGGGGGGCTTGCTTTCGCGGAGGCCATGCCTTTGCATTTTCCAGCTTTTGTGCGTATATTTCGCATTGCAATATAGTTAAGGCGGGGCCTGAAAGCGGCCTATTTGCACCGGGAAATCAATATGAGCACACACAAACCCATCGATATCGAAGGCGCGGTGCGCAAGCTGACGGTTCCCGACATTCGCGCGCGCAAGCGCCGCGACGGGGCAGAGCCGCTGGTGTGCCTGACAGCCTATACCGTTTTGACGGCTCGTCTTTTGGACCAGCACACGGATCTTTTGTTGGTGGGCGATAGCCTCGGCATGGTTTTGTACGGTCTGGACACCACCATCGGTGTGACCATGGATATGATGATCGCCCACGGCCAAGCCGTGATGCGCGGTGCCAAGCGTTCGTGTGTGATCGTCGACATGCCGTTTGGGTCCTATCAGGAAAGCCCCGAGATTGCCTTTCGCAATGCTGCGCGCATTATGAAGGAAGTGGGCTGTGCGGGCGTGAAGATTGAAGGCGGCGTCGAGATGGCGGCCACCGTTAAATTCCTCTCCGAACGTGGCATTCCCGTACTCGGCCATGTCGGCTTGATGCCTCAATCGGTGAACACCGCTGGCGGCTTTAAGGCGCAAGGCCGAGGCGATGTGGCGGCGGAAAAAATCGTATTGGATGCCAAGGCTCTTGCAGACGCGGGGGCGTTCGCCATCGTCGTTGAAGGGACCATGGAACCGGTCGCACGGCGCATCACGGATGAAATCGACGTGCCCACCATTGGCATTGGCGGCTCCCCCGCATGCGATGGACAAATTCTGGTAACCGAAGACATGGCTGGGCTGTTCACCGAATTCAAACCAAAATTCGTCAAACGCTACATGGACCTTGGCGGCGGTTTGGCAGAGGCCGCGCGCCAGTATGCGGATGAGGTGCGCACAGGAACCTTCCCGGCCGATGAGCATTGCTTCGGCGTGAAGAAAAAGGATCAGGGCTGAACCGGCCCGTCGCATCAGATGGCGCTTTCCACCGTTCGTAATGTTTCAGAACTGCGTACACAGGTGCGTGCATGGCGCGCTGATGGCCTCAGCGTTGGCTTGGTGCCGACTATGGGGGCTTTGCACGCCGGACATCTGAGGCTTGTGCACACTGCCCTGAACCAATGCGACCGGGTGGTTGTAAGTCTGTTCGTTAACCCGACTCAGTTTGGCGAGGGTGAAGATTTCTCCGTTTATCCCCGTGACGAGGATGCTGACCGCGCGCTGCTCGAAAGCGAAGGCGCGCATCTTTTGTTCGCTCCCAGTGTAGCCGAGATGTATCCCGAGCAGGCCGATGATGGCGCAGCAGGGGTCGAGGTTCATGTTCCTGGGCTCGACAGCACTTTGGAAGGTGTCTGTCGTCCGGGTCATTTCACCGGCGTTGCCACGGTGGTGAGCAAGCTGTTGCTGCAAAGCCTGGCGGACCATGCCTTTTTTGGTGAAAAAGATTATCAGCAACTCCAGGTCATTAAATTGGTGGCCCGTGATTTGTGTATTCCCACCGAGGTCCACGGTGTTGCGACGTTGCGCGAAGACGACGGTCTGGCCATGTCGTCGCGCAATCGATATCTGTCTGCGGGCGAACGCACCACCGCGCCAAGGCTCTACGAAGTCTTGTGCAAGGTGGCAATGGATTTCAAAAGGGGCGGGTCGGGCATCGATCTCTGCCGCGCCGCCGAGGTTGCGCTGGCGGACTTCGGTTTTGGTCCGGTTGACTACGTTGCGATTGCCGATGCGAACACACTGGAACCGCTTGCGGCCTATGATGCACATCGTCCCGCACGGGTTTTGGCGGCGGCGGGTCTGGGGCGTGCGCGCCTGATCGACAACATCGCGGTGGACAGTGGCAATTAAACCTCTAGGTTTCCAGCCATGAATGGATATTTAGGCCTTTTCCTGTCGGCATTTCTGGCCGCGACCATCTTGCCGTTTTCATCCGAAGCCGTGCTTGCGGGGTTGAGCCTTTCGGGCACCATGGATGCGGCATTGCTGTGGGGCGTCGCGACGGCGGGCAACACGCTGGGCGCGTTGGTCAATTGGATACTCGGGCGGTGGTGTCTGCACTGGCAGGACCGCAAATGGTTCCCCTTCAAGTCAGACGATCTGCAAAAGGCCGACCGCTGGTTCGCCAAGTGGGGGGTGTGGTCGTTGTTGTTCAGTTGGGTACCGATCATTGGCGACCCGATCACGTTTGCTGCGGGTTTTCTGCGCGTCAATGTGTGGGTGTTTCTGGCTCTGGTGGTCTTGGCCAAGGGCGGGCGCTATGGCGTCGTTCTGGCGATCGCTCAGGGCGTTATGCCGTGAGTCTATGGCTTGGTATAGATTACCCGGTAGATGAGACCAGCGGCGCCGTCGCTGATCAGCAACGATCCATCGGGTAACTCTTCTACATCTACGGGGCGTCCGGTCACGCTACCGTCCTGCCGTAGCCAGCCGGTGATGAACGGTTCATGGCCGATCACCGAGCCCTGCGCGTCAAAGCGCACCCTCACAATCTGGTAGCCAACGGGTGTAGAGCGGTTCCACGAACCATGTTGAGCGACAAAAGCATCGTTCAGGTACTCGGTCGGGAACATGTGGCCCGTATAAAAATCGATGCCTAAGGGGGCGACGTGGGCTTGAAACTTTACCTTCGGTGGGATGGTGCCTGCGGGGGCGGGCAATAGCCTGAAGTGCGGTGAGCGATCTTCGCCACCACCAAACCAGGGAAACCCGTAGTGCGCGACCGGCTTGGTGAGGGCGTTAAGCTCATCGGGCGGGCTGTCGTCGCCCATGCCATCCGCGCCGTTGTCGGTAAAGAACAGCTGCCCGGTGCGTGGGTGGGTATCCATGCCGACTGTGTTACGCACCCCGGTGGCGATAATTTCAGGCTGGTCCCACTTGCCTGGTGTGAATTTGAGGATACTGCCTTCCAGACCGTGCAGGCTGCACAAATTACATGCAGCGCCGACCCCGACATAAAATGCACCATCTCTACCAAATGCCACATAGCGGTTGCCGTGCCATTCTTTGTCGGGAAGCCCGGTGAACAAAACCTCAGGCTCGGCATCGCTCAGGGCATCAAGGGACGGTACCCAGTAGCGGGTGACGCGGTGTTGCTCAACGACGTAAAGATAACCGTTCTTCCATGCGATCCCATTTGGTGATTTCAGGCCGCGTAGCACCGGGTATGTGGGGTGTTTGCCATCGTCATCCTTGACCGGGATGGCGTAGACGGTATCGGCCCGGGTGCTGACGAACAAGAACCCCAGCTCTTTCGCAAGCGCCAGCGAGCGGGCCTGGGGGGCTCTGGCGAAGACGGAAAGGGAAAAGCCCGGCGGGAGCGAGAGATCGGCCCCTGCGGCGAAATTGGGCGATGCGATAACGATGGTGGCGCACGCCACAGCGATACCACCCATCAACCGCCAAAGCACGCGGGGCAATTTGACCAATCTGGGCAAAAATGAAAACATCCAAAATTTTGTGCGGAACATGCCGACCTCGCAAGTGCTCAAAAGAAAACCGCCCAAGGCATGAGCCCTAGGCGGTTTAATTGTAGACATAGAAATGTGGTGCTTAGAATTCGTAACTCATACCGACTTCGAGGTCATGTTGTTTCATTTTAAGACCAATCGGCGTGCCCGCACCACCAAAGATGTGGTTGATGTTGGCACCGGTGATGTCGGCGGCAAACGCGTGCGTGTAGGCCATCGTGAGGGACATGTTTGGGGCTATGTCATACGTGCCGCCAAAGCTCAAGTGGGTGTTCACAACCGCTGGTGCGAGGATGTTGAACAGCGTTTCGACGTTGGAGAAGGCCGCCGAGTTGTGGCTGAGGCCTGCGCGAAGGGTCAGATCATCGCTATATTGGTACTGAGCGCCAACCTTGCCAATGTTCATATCCTGCCAGCCGAAACCGATACCCTGACCACCACCAAGTGAGTTGTTGCTTGCGACACCGCCTGCGCCCGTGTGAAAGGCACCAACGTTGGTGTTGTGGCTGTTGGAGATCGAATCGACGGAACCGTAGAAGATACGCTGAGCATCAATTGCGATGGTCAATTTGTCATCGACCTTGTATGCACCGCCGAAACTGACCGTAGCCGGGATGTCAAACTCACCTTTGTTGGCGAATAAGCCAGCATATTTGTCAAATTTCTGCATTACCATTTTGCTTTGGGCCATGGCACCAAGGCTAAGCTGGTCGTTGATTTTGCCAAGCCAACCAGCACGAATACCATAACCGTAGGAGTAATCGTAGCCGTTATCGGTCAGTTTGGAGCTGTCGAGGGAGATGGCTGCAAAACCCTGCAGGCCGGTTGCCTTAAAGCGTTGAGCAACGAGTGTTGGAGTGATGCCGATGGTATTGTTGGCATCCAGATCACGAGCGTAGGTGAAGCCCAAAAATGCCTGGGCAAGGTCGATGCCGGTGCGGCCATTGGTTCCACCGTTAAACACGGTGGTGGCGTAGTTGGTGTTCATACCACCGTTCGCGGACATGGTCACGCCAAGGGAATAGTCGCCCATATCGTAGTTCACACCAAAAGCGGGGATTAAGAAGTAGTCGCTCGCGCTCTTTTGCTGTGCGTCGGCAATAAAGCCGCCGGTGTTAGTGGTGGAGTAGCTGCGTAGCGGTGAAAACAGGGCCACGGAACCATCAATGCGGTCGCCAATTTTTTTCATGCCGGCAGGATTGTTCATGGCGGCTTGCGTGTCTTGCGGCAACGCGATGCTTGCACCAGCCATGCCTTTGGCCGCGGTACCGAAGCCATTCGAGAAATAGCCGTTGGTCGCATTGGCGGTGCCTGCGAATGCCATGGTTACCGCTGCAACGGTAACGCTTGATAGAAGGGTTAGTTTGAAATTGTTCGTCATAGGTTGTTTATCCCCCTTGGTGCCGGATTTTTTGTGGCTGAGCCCACATGAAGCCGACATCGTTTTGTTATCGTCTCAAGAGTATAGATCAAGATCTGTGTGTGTGTCTTGACCCAAACGAGCAAATGAAATTTGAGTGGTCTATCCCACAAGACCGACTAAATGTGTCAAAAAGCTAACGTATTTTATCTTATTATGAGTAGTACTGGTGTAGCACTGTTACAATTTATCAAATGTGTTGCATAACGGCAACAAACTTGTGGTTGTCATAGGTGCCGCGACCCCGCAACCAATGAACGCTAAGCGGCGCACTGTTCAACCAACTGATTGATGTCAAACGAGTTGTTGTTACCGAGTGCTATGCCAAAAAAAGCGCCGCCCCATCATGGAGCGGCACTTTAAATTGGTTGCGTTGAACATCTTACTTCACGATATCCGCCATGAGGCGATGGATCACCTGAGGTAAAGGTGCACTTCGTTGCTGTTTGCATTTGCTGCCGTTTTACCCGAAACGGCGACGCGTGCGGGCGGAAGGCCCATTTCAACGAGGGACCTCAGCACGTCCTCGGCATGACGGCGGGCTTTTGTGGAATTGAGTGCCACTCGGGCTGGTCCGCCGGACGCGGGGGCGACAGCCACCAAATCAAAGGCCGCGTTGGGGCGGCGTTCCAGCACCTTGCCAACAGCGTTATAGAGCGCCTGTTGATATGGAACCTTGTCGCGATCAAAGCGGATCACCACCAGCGGGCGTCGGCCCGAGGTGTCCATGGGCTTGCCGGCAATCGGGCCGGGACCCGCAGCGGTTCGCGCTACATTGGAAAGGCTCGCGCCATAAATTTCACCGGTTTTAATGCCAGCCGCCAAGGTGTTTAGGTTTGAACGTTCCGCGGCGACATAGCTGCTTTGGCGGCGAATGTCGTCGGTCGATTCTTTGAGCAGACGCTCAATAAGAACAACTGTCTGGTCGACTTCATCCTGCAACACGGTCAATTGACGGTGGTCTTCATCCACAGCACCCGAAACGCCAAATGCGGCACGGGTAGATTCTGCGAGATACCCAGACATGGTGGACATGCCGGAAACCACAGTTGCCAACTTGTTCATTGCCGCGATGCCGACATTAAGATTGTCGAGCGAGGTTTGCGCGGTGTTGAACTGTTGAACCAAAATCGGGTTGCCCGGGGTGGTGCCCACTTGCAGGCGGGAATTCACCCCCGCGACCGTATTATGGTACTGCTGCGCGTTAGCGACCATATCCGCACGGAGCGTTTGTAGCTGGCCGTTATGCTGGCTGACCTGGTCTTGCAGGCGCTGTAACTCAGAGCGCAATTCAGCAACCTTGCGACCAACGAAGGTCCCGGTATCCTGTCCCGGCGTAACGCCGACAGGCCGGAAATCGGTGGTGCCGAGTTGCGGCGGCTGTAAGCCGCTGGTTACGGTCTGTGTGGTCGGGGCCGCCGGTGCCGGTTCACTGACCTGGGACGGAGTATCCGTCGCCGGGTCTTCACCGGTCAAAGAAGGCCATAGGGCTGATTCAGAAAATGAGCAGGCTGGCAATAAGAATGCCGCCCCTACGATCAATGCCCGGAACTTCGAAAAATCCATTTCGCGCGTTCGCCTTTAACTTGGAACCTTTGTTCGGAGTTTAAAAAAGGTCATCCCCCAGATTGCGATGCAAGTGCTTCAAAGCGTTTGAATAACTTGTATCACAGCTATTTTTCAAGCGATCTTACTCAATGCCCCCAGCATCGGCAAGGACGGATTTCGATAAATGCCAAGGCGTTATGTGCAGTTGTAGACACCGGGCTTTCAGCACGTCACATAAATATGAAAAAAACAGCGATGTTCCTCTTGCCAACGGGGCAGGGCTAGGTTAGGTTCCGCCCGCTTCCGCTGAAAGGCGAAAAGCACAATGCACCCTTAGCTCAGCTGGATAGAGCATCTGACTACGAATCAGAAGGCCGGGCGTTCGAATCGCTCAGGGTGCACCAAATAAAGGCCTCACGGATCAACCGCAGCGCGGTTTCGAGCCGTGAGGCCTTTTCCTTTGTTGCACATACTATCCAGCTCCTTGATCATGATACGAGCCAGGATGGGCGCCGCATCCTTTATTTCATCTACTGAAAAACTGCAAAATCCGAGCAAAATTCCGCGTCGCTTTTGCGTGCCAGCACAATATGTCGACAACGCAGAGCAAGAGAGACCGTGCTTTGCGGCCTGTGCGGAAATGTTTACATCGTCGCATTCAGCTGGCAGGTGCACGGTGATGTGCATACCGGCGTGATAGTCGGGCCAATGGACTCGGGGGTCCTCGAAATGAACGTGCAGCATGTTCATAAGCACGCGGCGGCGTTCGGCATAAATGCGTCTCATCCGCCGAATATGACGATAAAACTCACCGTTTTGCATAAACATACCTAAGGGGCGCTGTGCGACCAGGGACGCTTTTGAGCCGTATCTGCGGAGGGTGGTGGTGATTTGAGGAATCAAATGGTGCGGCATCACCAAAAAGCCAAGACGCAAGGATTCGGAAAAGACTTTTGAAAAACTGCCGATATATAAGGTGTGCGCATGGCCATCGAAACTCGCTAGCGCAGGGAATGGTCGCCCGGCATAGCGAAATTCGCTGTCGTAATCGTCCTCGATAATCCAGCTTTGGTTCTTTTCGCTCCAGTTCAGAAACTCACGCCGTCGTGCGGACGGCATCGCACCGCCCATGGGAAATTGCGAAGATGGAGTGAGCACATTCAAAATCGGGATGTGTTCAGGCGAGCATACAGACGGCACTTGGGCACCGTGGTCGTCTACGTCCAGCCACCGGGTTTTTAAGCCCAGGCTCTGGATCAATTTACGCAGCACGGGATAGCCGGGATCTTCCAATGCAATCACATCGCACGGCTGGGTTAGGGTGCGGACACAAATTTCCAGGGCATCGCTGGCACCAGCCGTGATTAGAATTTGTTGCGGAGAAACATGCATGGCCCGCCATTCCGCCAAATAGTGCGTGATCGCCAAACGCAACACCGGGTCGCCGAAAGGGTCGGACTGAACCGCGAGTGCCTGCGGGTCGGTCCGCGCCACACGCGCGACACACTGTCCCCATTGGCGGTGGGGAAACAAGCGCATGTCGGGGCGTCCGGGTTGGAATGGGCGCAACGGCGATGTTGGAGGGCTTGTCGGGTCGCTATGGTGGTTTGGGAAAGCCTGGGTGTTTTCAATTTCAACCTCACCAATGTGACTGACGTACACACCCGATCCAGTGCGCCCTTCGGCGAAGCCTTCGGCGATCAGTTGATCGTAGGCCGAAACAATGGTGGTGCGCGATACGCCCAATTCCGTGGCGAAACTGCGTGATGGGGGCAGGCGATCACCCGCCCTAATGCGCTCCGACACGATGTGTAGGCGCAAGGCGTCATAGATTTGTTCAAACAGTGATGTTGAGCCACGATGCTCTATATCGATTGCGATAAAAGGGGCGTCCATAAATTGGCTATCTCAAATTAGTAATTTTTGGATATTTTTATAATGCCAATATTGCCGTAAGGATCAACCTCAATCACGATGAAGGAGGCTGATGATGAACAAAGATGTGGTCGTTACAGAGCAAACGCGGTTACGCCGCCTGCACGAGCGGGGGCATTTTGACCGCGAAACGATTTATTCAATTTTGGATGCGATGCCGTTATGCCATGTGGGGTTCAGCTTGAACGATAAGCCCGTCGTGATCCCAACATTTCAATGGCGCGATGGCGATTATATCTATTGGCACGGCTCAAAAGCCAGTCGGGGTATCCGCGCTTCTGAAGGTTCGGATGTTTGTCTGACGGTTTCAATCTTGGATGGGATGGTTGTGGCGCGCTCGGGCATGCATCATTCGGCAAATTTTCGGTCGGTGATGATCTTTGGTCGCCCAAGCGTGGTCGACGACTCCATGCATAAAGCTGAAAGCTTGAACGCATTTATAGATGCGCTCTATCCGGGCCGTAGCCAAACACTCCGCCCTATGACCGATCAGGAAGCCAAAGCGACAACGGTACTGCGGATGCCCATCGACGAAGCGTCCGCCAAAATACGCGATGATGGTGTGCACGATGATGAGGAAGATTACGCCTTGCCAATTTGGGCGGGGGTCATTCCGATCCGTCACACTGTCGGGGCTCCGATACCGGACCCCCGCAATGTACCGGGTGTGAACATGCCGGATCACATTAAGGCGTTCACGATGAAATAGGACCGATCAATTATGTGCTGCGGCGTCTTTGCACGAATGGCCCATCAATTTACAGATGCCGCGGTCTGCGGCTAACCAGCCCGGTCCGCGTGCAAGAATAAGCACAAGCGCCGCAGCCCATAACAGATGATCAGGCCAGCTAGCGGGATAGATGAAAACCTCGATGACAGCCGTCATGCACAGCAAGCCCAGTGCGGAAAGGCGGGTTGCTAGGCCAATGATCAAAAGCGAACCCAAAATAAGTTCGGTGGATGTCGCCATATAAGCGGCGATTTCGGGCGGCAACAGGGGAACCTTATATTCTTCGCGAAATAGATATAGCGCGGAGTCACTAAGGCTGAAGTCACTGTTGATTTTGGTCAGTCCCGCACGCACGAAGAAGGAGCCTAAGCCCACACGCGCCATTAAGACGATGAGCCCATCCGGGGTGGCTTTCAGGCACCTGATGGCACGGCAATACAGGCCAGAGGGTGAAGACATGAAGAAGGCTCCTTAAAGAATGGATTCTGATTTTAAAGCAAAAGTGTGAAAGGCTCCGGCGGTGATCAGCACCGTCAGTGTGGATGACGGATCGAATTGTGCTTCGGCGTTGCTGGCAGTAACAAATGCCTGTTCAAGGCTTGCACCGCGGGCCAGTTGCTCGGTGAAGATAAAACCACCAGGCGACAGCTCAATCATTTCAACGCTCCCCCTTGGGCGCAGCACGGCAAGCGATTGGGGCCCTTCGTCTAGGTTGACGCTTGCGTCCGGGTTGGCACCGCATTGGTTGACGTCCCAGATTTCCTTGATCGGGAACGGCGATGCCAGCAGGCGTAAGCTAGGGTTCGGGGTGAAAACCAGATCGCCGTAGGATTGCGGTGCGACATCGGCAAGATCGACGGATGTTAGCGGTGCGACATCGGGGGCGTGAAAGGATTCGTTCCAACACCACTCCAACCGCGCGATATCGGCCAAATAGGGCAGGCCCTGTGCCGCGGGCAGGGTGGTTAGAAAATCGGCAAAGCCCATACCGTATTCAAACAGGCACGGAGAACGGGGCGGTTGGGCACGAACAAACAGGCGAGCGACCGCATTGAAGAAATCCTCACCAACCAATTTGTACACCACCGAATATGTCGCCGCCAAAGCGTCGGACAGCAAAATCGTGGTGTTGTTGCGATGAATGTTGAGGCGTTGTTCGGCTGCAAAGCCATCGCCTATGATCGCTGGCGCTAAAGCAGCCGCATCACCACCGAGAGAGACATCGCACATGGCGTTTTGTAATTCAGCCAGCGTCGGCATGGAGAACCTCCTCGGAGGTTTGGAGCAAGGCGAACGGATGAGCCTTGGCCATGATGGTATCGGCCTTGGCGGCTTCAGCCAAAAGAACCTCGAGTTCGGGGACATTGCTGTCCCATTCGATCAGGGTCGGCGTCGGGCCAATACGCGCGATCAGGTGCTCATACAATTCCCAGACTTCATCGCATACGCGTGAACCGTGGTCGTCGATGCGAATGGTGCGGCCATTGATGATGGTCTGGCTGTGACCGCCGAGATGGATTTCGCCGATCAGTTGCGTGGGGATTTGGTCCAGGTATTGGATAGGGTCGAAGCCGTGGTTCATGGCGCTGACGAAGACGTTGTTGACGTCGAGCAGGACGGCGCAGCCGCTGAGGCGCGCGACTTCCAGCAGAAATTCGGGCTCGGGGATGACGGAATGCTCATAACGCAAATAAGACGAGGGGTTTTCGATCAGCACGCGGCGGTCGAGCGCGTCTTGCATTTCATCAACGTGTTCCGAAAATACCCCCAGACATTCTTCGGTGTAAGGCAATGCGATGAGATCGTTAAGGTACACGCCGCTGGCGATGCTCCACGACAAATGCTCAGACACCCAGCCGGGTTCAACGCGGCGTTCCAGGGCGACAAGACGCTCAAGGTGAAGCGGGTCCAACGGACCGGCGGTGCCCAGCGACAGGCCGACGCCGTGCAGCGAAAGCGGGTAGCAATCACGCATCGCGCTCAACCAGTTTTGTGTCGGTCCGCCTGCACACATATAGTTTTCGCTATGCACTTCCAACCAGCCGATGTCGGGCTTGGTGTCGATGATCTCCTGGTAATGCTGCGCCTTGAGCCCGATCCCAGCGCGTGCTGGGATCGGGCTGACAGGACTGCGCTTTGTGTGGGCCGTGTGGTCCATTATGCGCAACTCACCTTTACATAGGTTTCAGAGTGCCACCGGCGATTTTCGCGCAGGTGCCAGCCGGTACGGCGATGAACGCATCTTTCTGGTCATCCATTTTGGACGTGCCGGCACAAGACGAGTTGGCGGTCTGACAATCATTGTGGCCAGCTTTGGCGACGCCGTAGCATTTTTCCATTTCGGCGGCGCTTGCTTCGTGCATTGCGGCTGCGGACAGCGCAACGGTCATGGCTGCGGCGATCAGGGGGGCTTTGGCGAGAGTCTTGATGGACATGTAATTCTCCTAAATTAGATTGACTTGATTAGGGACCCCTTTAGGGTCAGGAGACGGTGCTTTTCGTCCCGTCCCCCACTACTTCGCTACGACTGCGTTCGGGGTTACACTCTTTTTTGATGCAATTTTTTTGGACGTGCGGTTCAACAAGAATTTGAAGTGCGGATCACGATGACGGATGGCCACGTAAAGTCCGACACGACGACAGGTGTTAAGGGCGGCAAAAACCAGCAATGGTCTGAATGGATGGCCTTGGCGCAAGACGGTGACGTTGCGGCTTATCAAAGCTTGCTCGCCGCCGTGTTGCCGTTGGTGCGCGCCATTGTTGGCAAGCGCATCAATGACCCCGATAAAGCCGAAGACATCGTGCAGGATGTGATGGTGTCCGTACATAAGAACCGTCACACTTATGATCCCAAGCTGCCGTTTGGGCCATGGCTGAGCACCATTGCCCAGCGCCGCACGATTGATGCGCTGCGCAAAATGTACCGTCAGGGCGCACAGGAAGTGTTGGTGGACGAATATCCTGAAACCTTTTTGTCCGACGAAACGAATGTATCTCCTGAGGACGACCTTGTGTTCGCGTTGGGAGACGATCTCAACCGCGCATTGGAAACATTACCCGCCGGGCAGCGCACGGCCGTGGACCTGTTGAAATTGCGTGAAATGAGCCTTAAGGAAGCGTCCGAGGCCAGCGGCATGTCCGTGGCGGCGCTGAAGGTGGCAATGCACCGAGCCTTAAAAAGCCTGCGCGCGGAAATGGCCCCAAGAGTGGAGCTGTAGGAAAATATGAACACATCGACCGAAAACTTGATTGCCGCCTTGTCGCAGGACCTCAAACCTGTAAAGCGCCTGCCTTCACCAGCGCGACGGCTATTGGGCTGGATGGCGTTGGCCTTACCGGTGTCATTGGTGATGGGGGCGCTGGTTGAACAGCAATACATTACCCTAGCCTATGAGCGACTGACGAACATGCGCTCATTGATTGAATTGGGCGCCATTTTTTTGACCGCCTTGACGGCGGGCTATGCGGCTTTGTGTTGTGTTCAGCCCGGACGGTCCAAGCATGCCTGGATGCTGCCGGTCGTGCCGTTTGCCGCATGGTTGGCGTTGATTGGTGAAAGTTGTTTTCGTTTGTTTGAACAGGTCGGCCCCGATCAGTTTTCTTTCGCCCCGCATTGGACGTGTTATCCGTCCGTGGTGGCGACCGGCGCGGCCCCGGCGATTGTGCTGGTTCTGTTGCTTAAGCGCGGCATGTTAACGTCGCCAACAAGGACCGTCGGCTTGGCTGCCCTGGCCGCATCAGCGTTGGGTGCTGTCGGTTTGCGCTTGTTCCATCCGCCCGATGCGACGGTCATGCTGCTGTTGTGGCAGTTGATCGCAACCGTGACGTTCTTGGGCCTGGCATCGTTGGTCAGCGCCTATATGAGCCGTCGTGCACTTATGGGCTAATGCCTTAGCAATGCTAGCTGCCGGGCGGGGTGTCTTCTTCTTCCAGCCACCACATGGATGCGTCTTTTTCCGCGCCTTTTGTACCACCGTTAGGTAGGCGTTCTTCGGCGTGGGCGATATTTTTTTCGGTGATTTCAACCATTCGCGTCAGCCCGAGCGTGCTGTAAACTTCGCGTGCTCCCATGAAGGCATTGAGTGCGGCTTCATAGTAATGTTCCTCGTTGGTCATGCGCCCCAGTAGAAACAGGGCGCTGCCCATATTGTTTTGGGTCGCGGCCCAAAGTGTCGGCTGGGCGGTACGGTTGCGCACCGTAAGGGCTTGTTTGTATGCTTCGACTGCGCGCTTTAAGACGTCTTCGTGGTTCAGTTCGCGGCCCAATACCTGCGCGGCTTCACCGAAATTGTTCATGATGCCGCTCCACAACAGCGGCGTGGAACGCTTGTTCAAAACTTTGAGCGCGCCCTGATACAGCGTAAGGGCTTCTTTTAGGCCCTTGGTATCATTGGTCTTGATGTCTAGGCGGTAGAGCGCCTCGCCCAATCGGCTTTGGGTGGTGGCCCAGGGAAACGGTGTGGTTTCGAAGGTGAAGACCTCAAGTGCCGCACGGTAGGCTTGGGCGGCGTGTTCCAGCGTATCGACATCGTCGGCGCGCTCACCAAGCGCTTGCAAGACGGTTCCAAGATTACGTTGCATGTACGCCCAATTGGTCGGGCTTTCAGTCCGCAACGTGCCCTTGATGGCTTTGGTATATGCCAATGAGGCGCGATGATAAACTTCGGTGCCGGGAAACAAATGGCCGAACGTCGCCAGGGAATTGGCGAACATGGTCTGGATGGAGGCTTGCTCGCGGGTGGTGAAGTCGGATGGAATCCGTTCTACCGCTTCCGCAGCGTGTTCAAGGGCTTCGGCAACGAGATTGCGTCGGCTTTGGCGTTTGATCTCGGCGCTCGGGTTCATGGCCGCTAAAGCCGCCGCCAGCAACAGCGCACCTAAATCCGTGGGGTCAAAACCCACGGGTAGGGTCAGGGCCTGAAACGGCGAGATGGTGCCTGCGGGGTTGTCATCGACCGGCGGCTGTGCTGCGAAATGGATGTACAATGTGGTTCCGGGTGGTGGTACATCCCCCCAGATGACCAAGTCAGCATCATACTTCCCGACCCAATTCATGGCCTGAGCGCAGGCCGCGGGCAGATGTTCGTTGCGATTGATTTCGGGCGTCAGGATCGGTTTTTCACGCAGTTGCTTGATACGCACACCCTTTAAATCGGAAAACACAGAAATCAGAGATCGCGCGTGATCCGTGCCCGCCGCGTCGATAAATGGCGCAATGGCGACTTCCAGCTCTGCACCGGTAGAGGCACCACTAAAAAGACGCGACAAAAAGCCCGGCTTTTTAGCCTGAGGAGCAGGTTGAGTGTTGCCCTGATCTGTCGGTTCGGTGGCGTCTTGTGATGTGTCGCTCATATTTGTTTTTGTTTAAAGGGCGTATCAGGCACCCTTTAAAACCTCCATCAAAGCTTGGCGGATATCAGCTACAGCGGTGGCCCAGGGTTGGTCTGCGGGGCGGCGGAAAATGCGCATGCTGGGATACCACGGACTGTCGTCGCGATCCAGCAACCAGCCCCAGTCCGCGCCGCCATCCAGCATCATCCACACGGGCTTGCCCAATGCCCCCGCCACATGGGCGGCGACGCTATTGGAGCAAATCACCAAATCGAGCTGATCAATGGCCGAGGCCAAGTCGGCGACATCCATCAGTGATTGGCCGGTTTGTTCAATTAGGGGCTGAAAGCCGAGGCGCGAGACATCCCCCGCGCCTGCGCCGCGTTCCAACGAAAACAGTTGTATGTGCGGGATGCCCGCCAGTTCGGCAAGATCATCAAGCATTATATCGCCGTGGCGTTTGGGTCCCCTGGCCGCGCGGCCATCCCAATTTGCAGACCAGGCTAGGCCAATGGCGAGACGGGTATCGGGATGAATGTTGAGCGTGGAGCCGCCAACTTGCGGCACGGGAAGATAGGGCGTTTCTTCGGGCACTGTATCGACCAAGGTGCCCAGCCGCGTGGGCAGGCTGAGCAAGGGGACCTGGACGTCAACGCCGGGCGCATCCGCGCCGACGTTGATGGTGTGGTCAATATCTGGTGACGTCGACAGCAGGTGCTTGAGGTGCGGCGGGCACTCCATCACCACCTTGGCACCACCGCGCTTGAGAACGGCGGCGAAGCGGGCGAATTGGATCACTGTGCCCTCATCACCCTCAAAATTGATCAATATGGTACGGCCCTGAAGCGCCGACCCGTTCCAGTTTTCAATGTCTTTACGCCGGGGGTCGCGACCCGGCAGGGCAAAGCGAATTTCCAGTTCTTTAAAACCGCGCTGCCAATCGCCCATTTGCAAAAGCGTGATGGCATGTTCCACCCGGCACAGCGCATAGGTGGGCTCCAGCTTTACGGCGCGGCTGAAATGTTCGAGTGCCACTTTCGTGTGGCCGGCTTCGCGAAATGCCAGTCCGGCGTTATAAAGCGCTTTGGGTGATTTTGGCCCGTGCTTGACCGCGCGACGGTGGGCTTCGACCGCTCGGGCGGTTTGGCCAAGATCGCGAAGGGCATTGCCCAGATTGGTGTAGGCCCCTGCGACACCGGGACGGATGCCAAGTGAACGGCGATAGCAGGCAACCGCCGCATCGGGGCGACCGGCGCTGCGCAGGGCCACGCCGAGGTTGTTGTAGACGTCCGGTGCGTTGGGTGCGAGGCGCAGAACGGCAGCGTATTCCTTGATGGCTACATCTAGACGCCCGCCATGGTGATGCTCCAACGCGCTTTCATACAGCCGTCGCGCCTCATCCGCGTGCTCGCTGCGCGCGTTGAGGTTCGCCGTACGGGCTGGTCGATTGGCGTTTTCTTTGATCATCATTTCACACACACTTCTCCTGTTTGCAGTATCGGCTGTAACCGCCTGAGGTTCAAGGGAAACTGCCTACAACAGGTAGGCATGGTCAGATCGTACACAAGGCATTACATTCTCATTTATGATTGTTTACGACATGCCATTGTGGCGCCCACCTTCCGAAGGACCAAACTTGATCATCCAGGCCACGCTTGGGTGCAGTTTCAATGCCTGCACATTTTGCTCCATGTATAAACTCAAGGGTTATCAAGCCCGGCCTCTGGAAGCGGTATTTGCCGACATCGAAAATGCGTCCCGCGATTGGCCCGATGCGACCCGTGTTTTTCTTGCCGACGGTGACGCATTGGTGCTGCCAGTGCATGACCTGGAACAAATTCTTGATAAGTTGATTTCCACATTCCCTGATTTGCAACGGGTGACGTGTTATGCGACTCCGCAAAATCTCACCAAAAAATCGCCTGAAGACCTTGCACGGCTGCGTGCAAAACGTCTGAGCATGGTGTATCTGGGGATTGAGTCCGGTTCGGACAAGATGCTCAAACGCATCCGCAAGGGCTCGGCCGCTTTGATGGAAAAAGCGCTGCTCGCCGCAGAGCAAGCGGGCATTAAGGTTTCCGCTACGGTTATTTTAGGGCTTGGTGGCAAGGCGCACTGGCGCGATCATATCGAAGGCACGGCGGCGTTGATCAACCGCACCCCGCCAAAGTTTCTATCCACACTTCAACTGGGGTTGGATGCGGATCAGGAAACTCATTTTCGCGAAGCGTTTGGGCGCATAGAGGGGGCTGGCTTCGAATGGCAAGATGATGATGGCATTCTCGATGAGCTGGCATATTTTTTGGAGCTTCTGAGTCCATCATCTCCGGTTATTTTCCGCTCCAACCACGCATCTAACGCGCTGCCGCTTGCCGGAAATTTACCAAGAGAAAGCGCGAATTTGCTGGCCTCCGTTCGTGCTGCTAAGATCGGTGCAAGGGGGCTTCGTCCCCATCATCTGCGTGGCCTTTGACGTTTTGTGACAACGTTTCGCTGCTAAGTGCGGTAAAATCAATGGGTTGTGCTTTATATTAAGTGCTTGCAAATCTGGCATGCTGATAACAGTTATGATATGAATAATTAAAGAGTTCTTGGTGCTACTTATGGGGGCCTTTCGTCGAACGTTGGGATGTGGCACCAGTGATTTACGACTTTTGGGGAGAAACTATGTCTATTAAAGCTCGCCTTGTTGCTGTTCTCGCAATCATCTTGCTGGTATTTGTAGGCGCCGCCGGTGTCACGCTGTTCAATTTGAACGCCCAATTGCCAAAACTCGAAGTGACCCAAGAAAACGCCAATACAGTTGCCAATAGCGCCATTCCGTTGATGGTTGTGATCAAAGACATCAAGTTGGATGTGGTGCAGGTACAGCAGTGGATTTCCGATATCTCCGCTACGCGGGGGGCACCGGGCTTCGATGACGGCTTCGCGGAAGCGGCGGATTACGCTCAGAAATTCGCAGACGATGTGGCGCGTGCCCGAACGTTGGCAAGCGGACTTGGATATTCTGAAATCGTTGCGGCGCTTGATGAAACGGGGACTGCGTTTACTCCTTTTTATGAAACTGGCGTAAAGCTGGGCAAGACATATATCGCTGAAGGTCCCGAAGGCGGCAACGTGATGATGGGCCAGTTTGATGAAGTTGCAGGAAAAATGGGCGAGAATTTGGACGCCCTGACCGCAAAGGTCGAAAAGGCAACCGATACGCGGTTGGAACAACTGCAACAGGCCATTCACGACGTCCAAAGCAGCATCGCTGATGTTGAGAAGCTGAACATGATTTTGACGGCCATTGGTCTCGTCATTGGTTTGGGCGCGGCGGTCTATCTGTTCACCTTGATTAAGGGATCAATCGAAGGCCTGCTGTCAGACATCAATCAAATTACCAATCGGGCTTATGACGCTGAGGGGAACCTCAGCAGTGACCGTACCGATGAATTTGGCACCGTTGCGCGTGCATTGAGTGAAACCAAGAGTGTTCTGGCCGATGCAGACAAACGCGAGCAGGAGCAAAAGGTTGCCGAACAGCAGCTCGGCGAACAGCGTCGTGCGGAGCGCATGCGCATGGCTGAGCAGTTTGAAACCAGCGTTGGTTCGGTCGTAGAGACCGTATCCGCAGCGGCTGTGGAAATGCAGAGCTCGGCGCAGTCCGTCTCCACCACCGCTGATCGCACCAGCCAACAGGCCACGAACGTAGCCGGGGCCGCAGAAGAAGCCTCAGCTAACGTGCAAACCGTGGCGTCGGCTGCGGAAGAACTCTCCAGTTCGATTTCCGAAATTTCTCGCCAAGTATCGCAATCCACCCAAGTCGCAGGTGCGGCTGTTTCCGAAGTGGAAGGCGCGAACGCCAAGGTTCAAGGCTTGGCCGAAGCCGCCAATAAAATCGGCGAGGTGGTCGCGCTGATCACTGACATCGCGGATCAGACCAACCTGCTGGCGCTCAATGCCACCATCGAGGCGGCCCGCGCGGGCGAAGCGGGCAAAGGCTTTGCCGTTGTGGCGTCCGAGGTTAAGAACCTCGCCAATCAAACCGCCAAAGCGACCGAAGAAATCTCCAATCAGATCGGCGGCATCCAGGGGGCAACACGGGATGCGGTGACAGCCATCGGATCTATCGGCGGCATCATCAACCAGATCAACGAGATCACCTCGGCCATCGCTGCCGCGGTTGAAGAACAAGGGGCGGCGACGCAGGAAATTGCCCGCAATGTCGAACAAGCCTCAAACGGTACTCAGGAAGTGTCGACAAACATTTCTCAGGTGACACAGGCAGCCTCGGAAACCGGCAGTTCGGCAAGCCAAATTCTCGATGCGGCGGGGCAATTGGGACGTCAGGCCGATTTGCTCAATGGGGAAGTGAGCAAGTTCCTCGACACCATTCGCGGTTAACACCACGCTTCATAAATAAAAAACGGGCGTCCTTCACGGAACGCCCGTTTTTTTGTGCGTTATCGCCTAGAGAATATTCAAGACACTTTCCGGCGGGCGGCCCATTGCGGCTTTGGTGCCATTGACCACGATGGGACGTTCGATGGCGCGTGGGTGAGCGATCAGAGCTTCGATCAGGGCGTCGTTGTCCAGTGCGGCGACGTCGATGCCTTCTTCCTTGGCTTCTTTGGTGCGCACGACCTCGGCGGCTGTTTTGCCCAGTTTGGACAGGATGTCTTTCAATTGCGCCGCGCTTGGCGGGGTGACCAAATATTCGACGATTTCCGGCTCGATACCTTTTTCACGGATTAAATCCAGGGTGGTGCGGGACTTGGAGCAGCGGGGGTTGTGATAGATGGTCACGGGCATAAGTTCAGGCCTCTTTCTTTGATGGCTTTGATGGCGGCATAAACACTTCCGGCGCATCGCCGGGCATGGATTCCACATATAGGGATGTTGAGGGAAAAGCAAAGCTCGAACCTGCACCTTCAACCACGTCTTTTATATGGTAGGCCAGACGTTCCTTGATTTCCAACCAGGCTCCCCAATCGGTGGTCTTGGTGAAACAATACAGCATGATATCTATAGAACTGTCGGAAAATTTGTCGATGCGCACGAAGGTCGAAACCTCAGGCGGATGGGCAAACTCGTCAGAGCCCAGAACGTATGCTTCGATCCCGTCGCGAATGGTTTTTAACTGCTCGATGGTGGTGCGGTATTCTACCCCGATGTGCCAGTAAATGCGTCGGTGCGTCATGGCAGTGAAGTTGGTCACCGCATTGTCCGCCAGCTTGGTGTTGGGCACATATACGGGTGCTTTGTCGAAGCGGCGGATCATGGTGGAACGAAACCCGATCTGTTCGACCGTGCCTTCGACCACGCCGTCCACGCGCACCCAATCGCCTTTGTTAAAGCGCCGCTCGGCGATGATCAGAATGCCAGCGATCAGGTTCTTGAACAAATCCTGTGCGCCAAGTGCTACAGCGACACCAAACAGACCAAGACCGGCCAGGATCGGGCCTACTTGAATGCCCCAAATTTCCAGCACCGCGGCGATACCGACAAAAGCGATTAGCACCTTTACGGCCTTGATCAGCCAATCCACCATTACGGCGGTGAACAGTTGTTCCAAGCGTGATAACAAGTTTGATAACGGTTTGATGGCGCGGTACAGCGCCCAGAAAATTGCCGTGGTAATCAACGTGCGGACCAGCTTGTCGGCGATATCTTGCAAGTTGTCTTCAAGGTTCAAAAATTGCAACGCCAAGAACGCGCCAACAATCAAAGGCGCAAGGCGGATGGGTTCTTCCAACGCCGACAGCAATTCATCGTCCGCAAGTGAGCGGGTCTTGCTGACCTTAAAACGCAACGCCCCCACGATAAAGCGCGTGATCAGACCGCGTAGCAGCAAGAAGGTGATAAAAATACCCAGCGCGGAAATTAACGCCCCGATGTTGATGCCGAATACGCCGGTTTGCCAAACATCTTTCACCAGCGACCAAAGCGCGTTCAGGTCTTGCATACGTGTTCACCGTTTTGTCAGCCAGATTGAATATGTAGGGGGATGATAGTCATTGCGGCGGGGGAGTAAAGCAAGGAAGGGGCGAAAAGGTCTTTCACTGGTCCGGTTCGGATATCGTGATGCTTGCGCTGCGCAGACGAACAGCGATGTCTCGGTCAGGGTGTGGATTGGCCAAGGTTGATGATTTGGTCGCGTCTAGAGGGGCGGGTCTAGCAGGTCTTCAAGCTCATCTTTGTCGTCACATTCGATAACCCTGCGCGCCATGTCGTAGGAAAATCCTGCCCGTGCCATGGCGGCCAAATCGCGGTCTTTTTTGTCTTCGCGTTTGGCCGGGTCGGCATAGGGGCCGAGGCGACGGCGACGCGCCAGCTTGATGGCGGCGGCAAGTTCGGGTTCGGGGTGATCATCAACCAGGGACTTGAGCGCGCGTTCGATGGTATCCGCATCTACGCCCTTTTCCCGCAACTTCATGCGAATGACCCGTGCCGCGGTGCCGCGCGTCATCAAGGACCGGGCGCGGGTTTCGGCGTAAGTCAGATCGTTCAATAAACCTGCGTTTTGGTAGCGCCCAATCAGATTGTCGACCCAGCCCTTAGCGGCCTCGACGTCCAAGTCTTCATGGAAATAGGAGGCCTTGAAAACGCGGCGTTCCAAGACGCGCCTCAAGTTTTCGGAACTCGATGCGTAACGCTCAAGATAATGCAGTGCGATGTTAGCCAGACGCTCCGGCGTGATCTTGCGCGGGATGCGAGGTTTGGAATTGTCAGACGGGGCTTTGCGAGCGATCATGCAAGGACTATATAAGGTGCAACGCTCAAGACCAATGATCCTGATACCGCACCCCCCCTGACTTGACCTGCGATTGGCAACATTATGCAACAAATTACCACCAGCAACTGGCTTGGCCTCTACACGCTTTACATGCGCGAAGTGCGCCGATTTGTGAAGGTTTACACCCAGACCATCATTGGCCCGGTGGTGACCACATTGCTGTTTTTGGCGGTGTTTTCGTTGGCTTTAGGACGTGCGGTTACGGAAGTAAAGGGCGTGCCGTTCCTGGAATTTCTGGCCCCCGGTCTGATCATGATGGCAATGGTGCAAAATGCCTTTGCCAACACCTCGTCGTCGATGATGATTTCTAAAATTCAGGGCAACATCGTCGATACGCTGATGCCGCCCTTGAACGCACATGAACTTACGTTCGGTATCGCGATGGGCGGTATGACCCGCGGCGTGGTGGTGGGTATCGCTGTAACGGTGGTGCTGTCGATCTGGGTGCCGGTGCACATTCATCACATGGCCATCATCGTGTTCCACGCCATCGCGGCGTCCTTAATGCTATCTTTGTTGGGGGTGATCGGCGGAATTTGGTCGGATAAATTCGACCATATCGCGGCATTGACCAATTTCATCATCACGCCGCTGTCATTCTTGTCGGGCACCTTTTATTCCATTGAACGCTTGCCGGAATTGGCACAAACCATCGCACGGCTCAATCCGTTCTTTTATATGATTGATGGCTTTCGTTATGGGTTCATTGGTCAAGCCGACGCCTCGGTGCTTACCGGGATGGCGGTCGTGGGGCTGATGGATGTTGTGTTGTGGGTCATCTGCTGGCGCATGTTCGACAGCGGCTACAAACTCAAACCATAAGTTAAATTTATCATTGGCCTTCTTTTCGACAGGGCCATTGACAGAAAGGGCCGGGATTCCCATAATCCTCGGCTTTCCGGGCGGCTATGGTCGCCCGGTTGTCGTTTTTACGGTTTTGAACTGAAGATGAAGGGAAACGTTCGTTATGTCCGCGCTGATGCCAACGTATGCGCCTGCGGATCTCGCTTTTGAAAAAGGCGAGGGGGTCTATCTGTACACGGCCGACGGACGACGATTCTTGGATTTCTGCGCCGGTATCGCGGTGAGTTGCATGGGTCACGCTCATCCTCATTTGGTTAACGCGCTGACGGAGCAGGCCAAAAAGCTTTGGCATGTGTCGAACCTTTATAAAATTCCCGGCCAGATCGAACTGGCCGAAAGACTGGCTGCTGCGTCTTTTGCCAACCGGGTGTTCTTTTCCAATTCCGGCGCGGAAGCGTTGGAAGGGTCGATCAAGATTGCGCGCAAGTATCAAAAGGACAACGGCCACCCCGAACGCTACCGCGTGATCGCGTGCGAAAATGCCTTTCACGGCCGGACGCTGGCGACCATCTCGGCGGCTGGTCAGGCCAAGCTGCTGGATGGTTTTACCCCGACGGTGGATGGCTTTGATCAGGTGGCGTTTGGCAATCTCAATGAAATGCGCGCCGCCATCACCGATGAGACAGCGGCCATTTTGGTCGAGCCGGTACAGGGTGAAGGCGGTTTGCGTGCCGCACCTGAGGATTATTTGCAAGGCTTGCGCGACATTTGCGATGAATTCGGGCTTTTGCTGATGCTCGACGAAGTGCAATGCGGCATGGGGCGTACGGGTAAATTGTTTGCCCACGAATGGGCGGACGTCATCCCCGATGTGGTCGCCACGGCCAAAGGCATTGGCGGCGGGTTTCCGCTGGGGGCGATTTTGACGACGGAAAAAGCCGCGGTGCTGAAAGTTGGCAACCACGGCACGACCTACGGCGGCAATCCGCTGGCTATGGCGGTCGGTGGTGCGGTGCTGGACGAATTACTTAAAGATGGCTTTTTCGATCATGTCGTTCAGGTTGGCAATACGCTGCGCAAAGGGCTGCAAGGCTTGGTGCAAAAGTTCCCCAGCGTGATCGTCGAAGCGCGCGGCCAAGGCTTGATGCAAGGCATCAAGCTGGCTGACAACATCGTCAACCGCGATTTCAAGACCGAGTTGGAAGGCGAAGGTCTGCTGCTTGCACCTGCAGGGGACAACGTGTTGCGCCTTTTGCCACCGTTGATCATCGACGACAGCCATGTGGCGGAAGCCCTGGCCGTATTGGACACTGTAGCCGCCCAGCACGTCTAGGGGACTACGCTCAAACCAAGTTTTAAGTGAAGGAGAGCTGATATGTCGGCTCCGAAGCATTTTCTCGATTTACATGCGTTGGATGCAGGGACGCTGCGCTCAATCCTCGATCTCGCCTCCGCCATCAAGGTGGGCAAAGGGATGAGCGATGAGGGGGGCGATACCGAACTTTTGAGCGGTAAGACCCTGGCTATGATTTTCGAGAAACCATCCACGCGCACCCGCGTCTCGTTTGAGGTGGGAATGATCCAGCTGGGCGGTCATGTTGTCGTTATGGACGATCATGGCAGTCAGTTGGGGCGAGGCGAAACCGTAGCGGACACCGCACGCGTGCTGTCGCGCTATGTCGATGCGATCATGATCCGTACCGATGATCCCGCTAAATTGGATGAATTGGCGCACTATGCGTCCGTTCCCGTGATCAACGGCCTGACCGATGACAGTCACCCCTGCCAATTGATGGCGGATGTGATGACCTATGAAGAGCACCGTGGCCCGATTAAAGGGCGCAAGGTTGTGTGGTGTGGCGACGGTAACAACATGGCGGCAAGTTATGTACACGCCGCACAGCGCTTCGGGTTTTCACTGGTGTTGGCCGTGCCGCAAGAACTGAGCGTTGATCAAGCCGTGCTCGATTGGGCGACGGCAGAGGGTGCGGATATAACCATCACCCAAGACACCGATGCGGCCTGCGCCGAGGCGGACCTGATCGTCACGGATACCTGGGTGTCCATGGGTGACGAAAATGCCGAGGCGCGGCACAAGCTGTTGCTGCCTTATCAGGTGGATGCACGCCGTATGACTTTGGCCAAACAGGATGCGCTGTTCATGCATTGCCTGCCCGCGCACCGGGACGAAGAAGCCACCGCAGAGGTCCTCGACGGCCCACAGTCGGTGATTTGGGACGAAGCGGAAAACCGCCTGCACGCACAAAAGGGCGTTCTGGCCTGGTGCATGAGCTGATCGTGACACAATCCATACCCCCTGTTGCGTTGCGAGAGGCAACAGCCTCTACGCAAATCGACTTTGCCCAGACCTTTCAGGTTGAGGGGGTAGATGTTCGTGGGCGTTTGGTGCGTCTGGGCCCGGCACTTGATGCGGTTTTGGATGCACATGGCTATCCCGAACCCGTCTCGATCATGCTGGCGGAAACTTTGACGCTGGCCGTGACACTGGCCAGTGCTTTGAAGTATGAGGGTATTTTCACGCTTCAGGTGCAAAGCGACGGCCCCATATCCTTGCTGGTCGCCGATATCACCTCTGACGGCGCGTTGCGTGGGTATGCGCGCTTTGACGACGCCCGTGTGGCCGAAGCCGCCAAAGGCGAAAGCGCCCCCGTACCCCGGCTTCTGGGGGCCGGTCATCTGGCCTTTACGGTCGATCAGGGCGCGGATATGGAACGCTATCAGGGGATCGCCGAGTTGGACGGTGCGACACTGGCGGATTGCGCGCACAATTATTTCAGGCATTCCGAACAGTTGGACACAGCAATCTTTGTTTCGGCGCGTGTTGGCGCTGCAAACAGCGGCTCCCTCGCGGGCGCATTGATGGTGCAGCGCATGCCCAGCGCCAAAAATGATGACGAAGAGCATGAAGATGGCTGGCGCCGGGCCGTGGCGATTTTGGCAAGCCTGACTGAGGCGGAGCTGCTGGACCCTGAATTAAGCTCCGAAACACTGCTGTTTCGTCTTTACCACGAAGACGGCGTGCGGGCGTATGAGGCTCACGAGTTGTTTCATCGGTGCCGGTGCTCTCGCGACAAGGTGGCCAACACCTTGAAATCCTTTCCGCGCGCGGAAATCACCACGGATGATGGACAGTCTCAGGTGGTGTGTGAGTTTTGCCGGGCCGACTATACCTTTACGCCCAAAGACCTGGACGCGTTGTTCGGTCCTAGCGACGCGTAAACTGCTTGAATACTTTTTTGCACACTAACGTCTTGATGCCGTCACATTCCGGCTGCATCATGTCGCTATGATAAACCGTAGACATTTCTTGCTGCTGGCCGCCGTGACCTTGAGCGCCTGTGCCACTGATACCCCCATCGCGGGCCCGGTGCCGGAGATCGGCTTTCAGCATTTGCCCATCATTCGCCTTGACGTTTCCGACGTTCAAGTGCGTTCCACATACCAAAGCCCGCTGAAGGCACCCAACGCCGAGCATTTGTTCACCACCTCACCGGCGCAGGCGATGACCAACTGGGCCAAGGCGCGACTTCGGGCTGCGGGGAAACCGGGTTCCGGGTCGGGTGGCGCGGCAGTGGCATCGTTTATCATCGAAGACGCCTCGGTGATTGAAACCAAATTGGATAAGACCAAGGGTGTCGCCGGGCTTTTCACTTACGAACCGACGGAGCGTTACGACGCAAAAGCCGCGGCGCGTTTGGAGATCAGAGGCAGCGAAAGCGGCACTTACGCTGAGGTGCGGGTCAGCGCCAGTCGGTCTGTTGAGGTGCGCGAAAACGCCACCTTGGCAGAGCGGGAAAAGGCTTGGTTCGATATGACCGAAGCCTTGATGGGCGACTTTAATGCGCAGATGGAAAAAGAAATCGACAGCTATTTGGCGCGCTGGATTGTAACGGCGGGCCAAAATTGATGTCGCTCTTCAGCTCTGAACGCTCGTTTTACCCTTTGCGGTAGAGCTGTTACTCTCTTGGTGAATTCATCTTATGAATTGGCATCGTGTGAAGGCGCATTTCCAAGTTATGCGAAAAAATATGTACATAACATATTGATATAAATCAAGTATCAATAAAATTTATCATTTTGTATTTTTAATAATATTTCTTGCGAAGCTTGACTCTACGTCGGTGTTTCATGATTTGTTCACGTTTGTGAGCAGCCATTCGTCACAAACTGCCCGTATGACTGGTGTACATAAATCATAAAAAAGGACACTGGTGATGAAGGAAATCGGCAAAAGAGATCTCAAATGTCAGTCCCAAAATCGCGTATACGGTTTAACATTAGAGGGCCAGGTGCCGCTTGCCATTGTGATGTGGAACAGACATATGGGTACACACGAAAAATGTGTGTGTGAAAGCAAGATGCTCAGTCAGACCCTGTGCGGATTTTGCCTGATGAGTCGATTGCAAACCGAAGGTCTCGCGCAGGCGAGCCAAGCCTGTGCGCAACCGTTTTTGCAGGCGGCCCAAACAATATCGGGTTACCTGATGGCGCGACGCGGTGAAACGGTGAAGCTTGCGGCTGAGTGAGGTTTGTTAGGGGATGGTGTGAGGTGTCTTCACGCTACCCCCTCTCGGGCAAGATAATCAGACGAACAGCTGAAATAGGTGGATATCATACATGGTGATGACCCCCAGTGTTATGGTGGCCAGCCCCGTTGCGACTTGAATGCCCCGATTGGCCCAGGTGAGAAACCGCGCCGACATAGCAATAGGCACGGCAATCAACGCACTGAGCGTCGCCATGCCCAGCATTGAGCCTACGCCGAAGATCATCACATACGTAAGCCCACTGGCGATGGTCGGGGCGGTGGTGACGCTCAGCATCAACAGGGCTGCCGACCCTGCCATGCCGTGCATCATGCCGACGAACAGGGCGCGAAGGGGAAAAGGTTTGTGCTCATGGTCGTGGCCGGAGCGACCATGTTCTGAGACTTCACCTGCGTGGCTGTGAGCGTGAAAGTGCGGCGCGGCGGCGTGGTGCTTGTGAATGTGAAAGTGCACACGGTCACGGATCAAACGATAGAGAATGTGCCCACCCAGCCCCACCAGCATGACGCCAACGGCGAATTCAAGCCAACTTGCCAGGGTATTGTGAATGGCAAAACCCAAAACCAAGGCAGCGCCGGCAAAACCCATAAGGGTCAGGGTATGGCCCAATCCCCACACGGCACCCGTACGGATAATTTGAGAAAATGAGGTTTGACGCGTCGCCATAGAGGAAACAGCGGCGATGTGGTCCGCCTCAAGCGCGTGACTCATTCCCATCAAAAAAGCGAGCATCAAGAAAGAAAGCATAAAAAAACGGTCTCCGGGGGTGCTGAATGTGAGCGTAGAGTGCGCCCCTGCGGGGTATATTGCAATGCGGAAAATAGGTCGGAAAATAAGAGCTAAGGACCTTCGGGAAGCTTACCCGCGCCAGAAGGTGCGCGAGAATAAGACCAAGATGGTGAACAGTTCCAAGCGGCCCAGCAACATCCCTGCGCTCATCAACCATTTCGCTGCGTCGGGCAGGCTTTGGAAGGTCCCGGACGGCCCAACAATGGGACCCAAGCCCGGCCCGACGTTGGAAATGGCGGTCGCGGCGCTGGATACGGCCGTCAGGAAGTCCAAACCCAACATGCCAAGGCCAAGGGATAAAAAGGCAAACGATAGGCCGAACACGAAAAAGAACGACAAGATTGATATGATCACCTCATCGGGGACCGGGCGGCGATTGTAGTACGGAACAAATACGCCGTGGGGCTGCAACAGGTGACGGATCTGCACGCGCGCCGCAGCGTACAGGACCTGAAACCGGAACACTTTGATGCCGCAGGTGGTGGACCCGGCGCAGCCGCCGATGAACATGATGAAGAAGAAAATCGGCAGCGCGAAAGTGCCCCACAGGCCGTAATCGTGATTGGTATAGCCTGTTCCGGTCATCACCGAAACCACGTTGAAGGCCGAAAAACGCAGCGCATCAATGGGTGGCATGGCGGTTTCGTACCACAGCAGCGCAGCCACCACGACAACGATAACGCCTGCGATGCTGATATAGCCGCGTACTTGTTCGTCACGCCACAGCTGCATTGGTTTGCCGCGGACCACTTGCAAAAACAGCAAAAATGGCATGCCGCCGACCAACATGCCCAGGGTCGTGATGACATCGATCTGCCAGCTGTCGAAATGCCCGACGGAGGCGTCGGAGGTCGAATATCCGCCGGTGGAGATGGTGGTCATGGCATGGACGGCGGATTCGAACGGCGACATGCCCGCCAACCACATCAGCAGCGCCCAAATGGCGGTGAGTACAATGTATATGCTGACCAGGGCCAGTGAAATTTGCGCCGCGCGCGGCAAAACCTTTTCACCAGCGTCGAAGGCTTCAACCTTGAACATTTGCATGCCGCCGACACCCATCATCGGCATCACGGCAATGGCCATCACGACGATGCCCAGACCACCCATCCATTGGAGAATGCCGCGCCACAGCAAAATGCCGGGAGGGGCGTGGTCTAATCCGGTAATGACGGTGGAGCCGGTGGTGGTGATACCCGACATGGCTTCGAAAAAGGCGTCGGTGTAACTGAGCTGAAGTTCAGAGAAGGTAAAAGGCAAAGCGGCAAACACCGTGAGCACCAACCAACTGAGACTGGTCATCACAAAGGCTTGTCGGACGTTGAGCTGTATCCGCCCCCGGGAACTGGTAAGGGTCAACGATACGCCGACAAACAGCGTCAATCCCGCCGAGACGGCGAAGACCTGCCAATCGGGGTTGCCCGCGGCTGCATCGACGAGGGCTGGGATACACATGCCAAACGCCAATGTCGCCAGCAAGATGCCCAAAATCATCAGAACGGGTCGAAAATCCATCATTGGACGGTGTAGCTGCCTTCCTTGAGCACGATCAAACTTATCGCCCGCATGCTAAGGCCATGCGAGGGTCGGCGCAATCATCATGGCTTTTGCATACGGGTCAAGGGGAAAGCACAAACCGCTTGAACGGTTAAAGCAGTTCGGATGCAGTTGAGGAGGGGCTACCCACCATCGATAAGAATTCCCGGCGGGTGCGATCATGATCTCGAAAGGCGCCAAGCATTTTCGAGGTGAGCATGGTTACGCCGGGCTTGTGAACGCCACGACATGTCATGCACTGGTGCGATGCCTCGATCACCACCGCAACGCCTTCGGGCTGCAACACCTCATTGATGGCATTGGCAACCTGGGCGGTCATTTTTTCCTGAATTTGCAGGCGCTGAGCATATAGCTCGACCACTCGTGCCAATTTGGAAATGCCGACGACACGGTTTTTCGGTAAATACGCGACATGGGCCTTGCCAATGATTGGGGCCATATGGTGTTCGCAATGGCTTTCAAAGCGGATGTCTTTGAGCAGCACCATTTCATCGTAGCCTTCGACTTCTTCAAAGGTGCGCTGGAGGATTTCTTGCGGATCGGCATTGTAGCCTTGGAAGTATTCTTCGAACGCACGAACCACGCGTGCGGGGGTGTCTAACAACCCTTCGCGGTCAGGGTCATCGCCAGCCCATTGAATAAGGGTGCGCACGGCGCGCTCCGCCTCGGTTCGATCCGTTTCAGATCGCTTTGGGCTATTGGCGTCGTCGTTCGCGACGCCCAAGGGCTTATGGTTGGCCAAGGTGATATCCTTTTTCTGGTGCTCGGCGTGTGCAACTCGGCATGCGCAGCCGGACGTCTTAACCCATGTGGGGGGCCAGGGAGCTTTGTTCAAGCGTGTAAAATCTTAATGCAGTTGACGGCGCTGGTATGGGCAGTCCAACGAAAAGGCCGGGATGGTGGCGTCGAACGTATCCCCGGTTTCGGCTTCCATGACGTAGTGCCCACGCATGATGCCCGATGGAGTGCCCAGCGGCGTACCGCTGGTATATTCGAAACTTTCGCCCGGCGACAACACCGGCTGTTCGCCGATCACACCCATACCGGAAACTTCCTGGACCTGGCCGATTTCATCGGTGATATGCCAATAACGACTTTTCAGCTGCACGGTCTGCGTGCCGCGGTTTTCGATGCGAACATGATACGCCCAGACAAAACGGTGTTCTTCCGGATCGCTTTGTTCGTCCAAAAATTCTGGCTCTACCACGACGGTGATGGAACGGGTTGTCAGGGCGTAAACGCCATCAGGGTTGGTGCTCAGGTGCTCCATAACGAGCCCTTTCGTTATTTTTGCCCCAGTCGTTGGGGTGTCGTGTGGGATGCGGTTTACAGCCCTTGAACATTATCTGGGGTTTATTGGCACAATGTCCAGGTTTGTTCCATGACAATAAATTATTAGGCTGAACATGAAGCTCCGCCCAGGACACAAAACTTAGCGCAGTGGGGGTGGTTCAACGCGACTGGCCCCTGAGCGTCACTCAAGCGCGTCCCCATATCGAACCGGGCGTCATAGGGCAATAAGGTGCACGGCATAACAGTGGGGAGGCTCTCCCCGTTGCGGTGCACCACCATGCGGGAGCTGGCGCACATCATCGCGTCGGGGCGCACATCCAGCAAGCCCCAGCACTGGGTGGTGATTTCGGGGACGTCGGTGGTCTCGTCCATTTCGGGGAACAAAACCAGCCGTGCCGGGTTCTGGGCATCGAGATCCAACCCCCAGTCCGCACACAATACCTGATAGGAATTGCGCGTCGCTTCTTCGCTTTCCCCCCACATAGTCCGGCCCGCTATATCGATGTGAAAACCGTGTTTCAAGAGCCACTTAAGCCCAGCTTCCATAGGTTCCCAGCTGCCCTGGCCGCGTACTTTTTCATGGCCCAGTGGGGTGTAATGATCGATGGAGATACGCAGTTTAAGCTGCTTTACATCGTGTTTGGTCTTGAGCGTTAACAGATCCGCACGTTTTTGCCACAGGGGCTTCATGGCATTGGTCAGCACCAGGGCCTGAAACCCATGCGCTAAGACATCGTCCAGTAAATCCATCAGATCGGGGTTCATGAACGGTTCGCCGCCGGTAAAGCCGATTTCTTGAACGCCCATGTCTTCGTGTTTAATTTCATCAAGGTAGCGGTGCGCATGCTCTCGGCTGAAATACACCAAGTCATCGTTTGTCGGGCTGGAATGCATATAGCAATTGTCACAGGTTATATTGCAGAGACTGCCGGTATTGAACCACAACGTTTTAAGCGCACTCAGCGCAACCGTGGCGCGGCTTTCGCCCTTGGCTGTTGTGTGGGGGTCACGAAATTTGGCGGGGTCAAGCGGGGAGGGGGCGTGCGCACCTTCGGGCATGAATGAAAGCTCCTTTAAGTCTGCATACCTTATGGTTCGTTGGCACAGTTCACAAGGTTTCAGCGCACGAAAAGTTACAAACGGGGCAGGGTCGGCAATTAAATGATATGGGCATGCACAATTCTAACTTGAAAAAGGGGAGTGCGCTGTATCATATGATCATATGCTATATCATAGAGAGTACTGAAATGTGCAGCTGAGGTCCAAAGTTGTGAATTGGCTCATACGGACATGGCGCGAGGGTGACTGTGCGTTGAGGGCTGTGTGGCCCTTGGCGCGAGTGTGTCGCTTTATGATTATAGGGATGCTCATTGGACTTACAGCGCCCACACCGGTATTTGCAGACGGCGGGACCGATGGCGCGGACGTGCGCCGTTTGGCGGGAAAAACCTACACCGCCCTTGCGCCAAGAGTTTGGCCCCCACAATACAATGTCGATGACGAGGGTAACCCCGTAGGCTTCGCCTATGACGTGATGAGTGAACTGTCCAAACTGACAGGCATTGCGTTCAAGTATAAATTATTTGAAAAATTCTCCGAAATCGATGGGGCTCTAGGCGCAGGGGAAGGGCAACTTGTTCCCAACAGTGGAATAACGAAACAACGGGGGCAAAATTATTTATTCACGCCGCCGGTTGAGGTTTTTGCCGTTCGGATGATTGTGCGCGCCAGCACCAAAATGAAAGATGCCAAGGTGTTTTTCCATGGCAAAAAAATTGGTGTGGTGGCCAGCAATGTGGGCGGAAGGCTCATGAGCGCGCGTGATGATATTAAAATGGTGACGCATTCCGACGTTCGCACCCTGCTGTTCGAATTGATGGCCGGGAACATTGATGCACTTGTATACCCCGAACCTGTTGTTTTTGGTCTGGCGCGTCAAATCGGGATTGAAGATAGGATCGTAGCGATTGGCGAGCCGCTGGCCGAAATCAGCAGGGGCCTTCGGATCGTAAAGAGCGAGCCGGAACTCGCGGCGGTCCTGAGCCAGGCTGTTGAAATGTTTCACCGCTCTCCAGACTACGAGCGCATATACATCAAGTGGTACGGCGCAGAAAAGCCGTACTGGGCATCGGAACAGTTCGCTTTGTTGCTCACTGGTATGGTCTTGGCAATTATTTTGGCGGGGGTAGCGCTCCATTACATGTCGGTTGTTCGCCTGAATAAGCAGCTTCAAAATGAGGTTGGAGAGCGCGTGGCGGCGGAAGAGGTGGCCGTTGCTGCGCGTATGTCAGCGGAAGAGGCCAATAAGGCCAAAAGTACATTTTTAGCGCACATGAGTCACGAATTGCGCACCCCACTGAATGCGATCATTGGATTTTCTCATGTGATTAAGGACCAGTCCTTTGGTCGTCATAGCAATCCGAAGTACGAAGAATACGGTAACGACATCAACATGGCGGGCCAGCATCTTCTGGCGGTGATCGGCGACATATTAGATATCTCGAAGATTGAGGCAGGCGAAGCGCAGCTGATTGAAAAGCGTTTCTTCTTGAACGAAGCCGTGCGCGATTGCACGCAGATGCTTCCGTCCGCCCCGCACAGTTGCGCACTGACGTATGAGCCTTGCCAAACCAATCCTGTCTTTCTTGGGGAAGAGCGCCTGATCCGCCAGATCATTTTGAACTTATTGTCCAATGCAGCAAAATTCACGCCGCAAGATGGGTGCATCAATGTTGCTGTGTGTTGTAATGACAGCGGCGGAGTGTCCATCGTCGTCAAGGACACGGGCGTCGGTATTGACGCCGACGACATTCCAAGGGTATTGGAACCGTTTGGTCAGGCACGTCGCAATGTGATGCACAGTTATGACGGCACGGGGCTGGGGTTGTCGCTGTCAAAAATGTTGACTGAATTGCACCAGGGTCAGCTTGAGATCACCAGCATCGTTGGCGAGGGTACGACCGTGAGCCTGACCTTCCCGTCACACCGCATTGTGTCGGATAGCAGCGCTTCGTCGTGAGCATCCGCCGCAGTCATTGCAGATGACAGGCGTGCAACGACAGGCTGTTGATGCAGCCCTAATCCGTGATATATAGCACTCAGTCGCCGCCCAAACGCGGCAATGACACCTTGAGTTCACGGCCCAATTCATGGCGCAACTCAATGCGTGCTTCAGACACAGATGCGGGTGTAGCTCAATGGTAGAGCAGAAGCTTCCCAAGCTTACGACGAGGGTTCGATTCCCTTCACCCGCTCCATTTTTTATCAGATTCGTTTTATTTCAAGATGGCGATGGGCAGTAGGCCGTTGTTTTCGGCGTGCTTTTTCAGTCTGCCATCTACCTTGATGCGCTTGACGAAGCCGTTGATGTAGGTCAACCACTCAGGATCGCCCTTGTTGACGGCATAGGCGTAGTCGGTTGTGTGGAACGGTGTGCTGGGTTCCAGCAGCTTCGCCCAGTCGTAGGTGACGAGAATTTTTTTACCGTAGGGATAATCGGTGAGAAACGCGTCCGCGCGCCCGGAACGAACTTCCTTTTCGCGCTGTTGGAATTTTACCACCGCAAGAATAGAGGCATTCTTGAACGCGCTGGCGGCATCTTCCATGAAGGTGCCCTTTTGCACCACCAGAATGTGTCCGTCTTTATCCATGTCGCTCCAGGTCTTCAGGGTCGGGTGCGTTTTGGGGACCACGGCATAGATGTCGCTACGCAGATACGGCTCACTGTAATCCAGGTATTTGGCGCGGGCTTTGGTGATCCCCACGCCGAACATGGCGATGTCGCATTTGTCAGCCTGGATATCTTTGATGAAGGTAGCAAAGCTGGTTTTGACGAATTGTAATTTCACCCCAAGATCAGAGGCCAACTCAGAGGCCAAATCGATGTCGATACCTTCCAGCTTGCCGCTTTTGGGATTCTGGAAAGAAATGGCGTAATAGGCTGGCCAGTGGCAGACCCGCACAACACCGTCGGCCTTGATACGCTCAAGATGCCCAGCTAGCGTCGGCGCTGTGGTCATCATCAACATCATTACAGTGCCAAGTAAGGTTTTTACGAACGCGTGCATGTGAGGCTCCTGGTCCGGTGAGTATTGATTTTGACATTTAAATGCCGATCTAGAAAGTGACATTTCATTTGAGCTGGGCGTACAATTGTAAGTCTATATTTTACGTGATTCGGCACTTGAAGGAAGTTCGTCGGTGCAAATTGGTGTTTCCAAGTCCTCATGGCTGGGGGGGCGCTACGGCGTCATGTTGCTGACGTTTGTGGTTACAGCCGCATTCGTCGGAATCTGGGCCTATCAATTGCAGAAGGGGCAGGAGCGCGCCATAGCCACGGCCGAAGCTACGGCTAGCAACTTGGCTCAAGTTCTGGAAGAGGCCAATAGCCGTACAGTTCAGAGCATTGACTTGATCCTTAAGAACGTTGCGGCCGGCATGCAGCCGGGCGGTTGGGTGCGGGGTGGCGCTAGAAAGGGGTTTTTGCAATCTCTACTGGATGAAGCCCCGCATGTGCGGGAAGTGGCGTTTGCCGATGCAGCCGGGCACATCACCGATATTTCACGTCGCGGCGATCTTCCAAATTTGAACATTTCTATGGAACCCTACTTCCTGCAAGCGAAGAGCGGCTTTTCACAGTCCCTTTATGTTAGCAAGCCGTTCAGGGGGCGTTTGTTGGGCGATCCTCAGGGTGGGGGAGCATCGGCAGAACACTGGCATTTAATTTTTGCCCGTGCCGTTTTGGATGATGGCGGGAATTTTGTCGGCATGGCCGTCGCGGTGATCAATCCGGGGTTTTACCAAGAGCAGACCGGTGCGCTGGAACTCGGCGAGCATGGGGCCGTGGCGTATTATCGCTACGACGGAGAATTGCTTGTGCGCAGTGGGCGGGCAGGGCTGGAAATTGGTCTTGGCAATCATGCAGATCACCCCCTGTTCTCTGAGTACCTTTCAAAGCGCGAATGGGGTACCTTTCGCCATGAGGCGGATGCCTATCACGCGGCTCCCCACATCATCAGTTACCGGGCCACCACCCGCTGGCCGCTTTTGGTTGCGGTGATATTGGACCAGGGCGAGGTGCTGATACATTGGCGCAAGGAAGCACAGGGTTTTTCCGTTGTTATGGCCGGTGGTCTGGCTGTGCTGCTGCTTCTGGCGGTGGTGATTTATCGTCAACGTGCAATGGCGGAACAGGCGGAAAAACAGTTGGTGTTGTTGGGCACGGCCTTAAAGACATCAGCCAACATGGTCCTGATTACAGATACCGATGCTCATATTGTGTGGGTTAACGATGCGTTTTGTCAGCAGTTCGGTTATGAGATACACGAAGTGATCGGTCGGAACCCGCGGATTTTAAAATCCGGCCTGGTTTCTCCGACAATGGTGAAGGCATTGTGGCAGACCATTTTGAGTGGACGCACATGGAGCGGAGAGTTTGTTAACAAACGCAAGGACGGCACGTTGGTGATCGTTAACCAAACGATTAGCCCAATCATAGGCCCGACAGGCGAAATAACACACTTTGTCGGCATTCACGATGACATCACAAAGCGCAAAGAAACGGAGCTGGAACTGCGAGAGGCGAAAGTTCACGCAGAAGCTGCCAACAACGTAAAAACCCAGTTCCTCGCCAACATGAGCCATGAGTTGCGCACACCGCTGAATGCCGTTCTTGGCTTTTCCGATATGATGCGGGCGGAAACATTTGGGCCGTTGGGGCACGAAAAATATAGCGAATATAGTGATGACATACATGCCTCTGCGACGCACCTGCTGACGCTGATCTCCGATATTTTGGACGTGTCGAAGATTGAAGTGGGCAAGATGAGTTTGTCCGAAGACCGTGTTCATTTGGCAGATATGGTGGAAAGTTGCCACAAGTTGTTGCGTCACCGGGCCGGTGAAAAAGGCGTGAAATTAATTTCGCGCGTACCAAGTAACATACCTGATTTGCTGGCTGATCAGGTGCGGGTCAAACAAATCGTTCTCAATTTGTTGACCAACGCCATCAAGTTCACGGATGCGGCGGGACAGGCCACACTGACTGTGGAATTGAGTGAAGATTACAGCATCAATATACGCGTCGTGGACACCGGCGTCGGCATTGCCCCGCATGAACTGAGCAAAGTTCTGGAGCCGTTTGGTCAGGCCGGAGAAGTTAACAATTTGGCGCGTGAGGGTGTTGGCCTTGGCCTTTATTTGGTTAAAGCACTTATGAAAATGCATGGCGGGTATGTTGACGTCTCCAGCACATTGGGCGTTGGCACCTCTGTGGAGGTTACGTTCCCTCCTGTGCGTAGCCTTATGCGTCTCGAGGATGAAATTGAGCCTGAGGCCGAAAAACCTTTGCCGTGAGCATGAGCTTTGCGCCATGATGCAGGCATGACCAGCACACCCCCCCCTCCCCTAAATGATAGTATGCCGGGCGCGCTTTTTGGGCTGCGCGTTCTGGATTTAACCCGTATTCTTGCGGGGCCATTTTGCACCCAGATGCTGGGGGACCTCGGCGCGGATGTGATCAAGGTCGAGCGCCCCAGCGTGGGCGACGATACGCGACACTGGGGCCCGAATTACATTCGCGATGCTGACGGTCACAACACCGGGGAAAGCGCTTATTTCGTCTCGGCCAACCGCAATAAACGCTCGGTAGCCATTGATCTGAGCCACCCCGAAGGCGCGGCTCTTGTCCGGCGCCTGGCGTTGCAATCAGATATTGTGGTGGAAAACTATAAAGTCGGTGGTCTAGCCAAGTATGGGTTGAGCTACGATGACCTGAAGGCTGAAAACCCGGGTCTGATTTATTGTTCCATAACCGGGTTTGGCCAGACTGGACCGTATGCCGAGCGTGCGGGCTACGATTTCATGATCCAGGGCATGGGCGGCATCATGAGCCTGACGGGCGAACCGGACGGTGAGCCGATGAAGACCGGTGTGGCCATTTCCGATGTGATGTGTGGCATGTACGCATCCACCGCGATTTTAGCGGCAGTGCGTCATCGTGACCAGACCGGTCAGGGGCAACAGGTCGACATGGCGCTGTTGGACACCCAGGTGGCGTGGTTGATCAATCAGGGACTGGACTACCTGACCACCGGACAGCCGCAGCAACGCCGCGGTAACGCTCACCCGAACATCGTGCCCTATCAGGCTTTTCAGGGCAGCGATGGACATGTAATTCTCGCCGTTGGCAATGATGCTCAGTTTCGTCGTTTTTGTTCCTTTGCGGGGATGAATGACTTGGCTGATGATGCACGGTTCGCCACCAACAATGCCCGCGTCATCAATCGCGATGCATTAATCCCGCGGATCCGTACCGCGATGCTTGAGCATACCGTTGCGTACTGGCTGGAAGGCTTGGGCGCGTTGGGGGTGCCATGTGGCCCGGTGAACGATCTGGCCGAGGTGTTTGACGATCCACAGGTGCGCCACCGCGACATGGTGGTTGAACTGCCCCATGAAACAGACCCACGGGTCGTGGCACGTCAAATCGCCAGTCCGATCAAATTATCTGAGACTCCGGTCACGTATAAACGTTCAGCCCCCGGATTGGGCCAGCATACCCGTGAGGTTCTGCGTGAGATGTTGAACCTGGCGGATGCGGAAATTGATCGTTTGTATGACGATGGCATCGTTTAGCGCTGATTGAGTTAAACCATAAAGTCCTGTGTGCCGTCGATAACCGGGCCAGGCTGGTTACTGTCCAAATTCATGTAGGCGCCGGACAACGTGTTGATCCCGGAAATGCGCGCAACTTTGGCAAGTTCGGGCGTCGGGATGCCCAAGACCCAGGTGGGCAGGCGGCGGTGCGATGCCCGTTGCGCGAAAAGCTGAAAAACCTTACCGGCCAATTTCAGATCTATCGATTTGTCGGACAGGTCCAAGGCAACGCCGCTATAGTTTAGGTTGGCGAACGGCGTGAAGTCGGTTTGTTCTTTTTCCGGTTGGGCGAACCAGCTGTCGAAAAAAGCCATCAGCGGAATGGTAATGTCGTCGAGGGTGTTGAGGGATAGGCTTTTGGGGAAGTCGATGATTTCTGGAATAATGTTCTGGCGTTCTTCAGTGCTCAATTCGCGCAGGACATCGGTGACCTCGGCGGCAGCCTCGGACGTCGCCAGGGCTACTGAATTGATGCGCACCAGCATGCGAAAGCGCTCGCCCTGATCAAATCGTGCACGCATGGCCTGAAAGGCCAGCTTTAGATACCTCACTTGGCGCTGCATGGTGGCCTCAACAGTCGGTTGACGGACCAACGGTTTGTCCCCTGCCAATTCATTGCCTGCTGCGTTGCGCAAGATGGGCTTGGCGTAAAAAAGATCGACATGGGCCGTGCCGGTTTCCCAAACGGGGCGATAAATAATGTCGAGTGTGGTGCTCGCGGAATCTTGCACTGTTGAACCAATTCGAACGGGTTGTTGAACATAGGGTTGCCTAGAGTATATGGTGCGCAAACATCTTCATACGACATTTATGATACTTTTCACCCTTCCCATTCTTTAGCTCAGGTTTTCACTATGGCTGAACAAGATAACAATCACCCCGAAACAGCTCCAGAGCAAGATGCGGGAGACGGCACACAGGCCGAAGCCCAGGTGTTTGCAGCCATTGTGCGTTATCTGGCGGAGCGCTTGACCGATGTTGAGCCCGATGTGGACCCCGGTGACCTGGCCCATACGGGCGAGCTATTTTTGGAATTGGCCGAGGCCTTTGAGACCAAGGGCGGGTTCGAGTTTGATCAGGACCAAGCCCTGCCGCTGTCTCACGCCTTCGCCATGTTGGAAGGCGGCATGCGAATCCTCGCCGAACAAGCGGGAGAATCGGGTCACACGAATGCGGCGGCAAAAATGGAATGGGCCGGTATCAAGGCCCGCGCCATGATGGGACTTTTGGAAACACACCATTTGTCGGGCTCAGGCGGCATCGTTGCATTTGGTCTGGATGACGACGAGAGCCACTAAGTCCCCAGCGTTATTCTATCCGACCCAATTTACGTGATAACTGGCGAAGCTCGCGGCGTTCGAACTTTAAGTTCTGTATGTGTTCGCTGTCATCGTGGCTGCTATCCGTCCGGCCACCTTCTTCGATGGTACGATCCATTGCGGCCATGATTTCGGTGATGGCGTGCTGTGCGGTTGCCGCCTGCTCAACTGTGGCGTCTTCGATGACGACATCCTGGTCCATCATCAATTCGCTAAACGCGTCAAAATCGCGTTCGGCCAATTCGCTGAGTTCGCCATCAAGCGGTTGCCATACGTCATCCCATGCGGCCTGCAAAGTTTTCAGAGGCTTCGACGGATTGGCGGTTTCTTCGATGTGCACCATCAGACGCACAAATTGCCACACTGTAAAACGGAGTTCCAAGGTAAAGGATGCCTTTTATTTTGCTGCGGTTGCGTCACTTTATAGCCCATTTAGCGTGTGTAAAGGCGTTGTTTTCTTGTCAGGCGGTATGAAGGCTCTCTACTATCGGTATTTGAGTCTAGGCCTGAAAACGTATCATTAGGGGAAATGTCTGTGGGCATAACCAGAGACCCAGCAAAAAACATCTCGCGTGTTGCAGGTGTCCGGTCTGGATTTAAGCATGGTGCCGCTCTGATCATGCTGGTCACAGTGTCCGCGGCAAGCTTGTTGATCGTGTTCGGTGTGCAGTCTGTGCAACGCATTGAGGCCGTCAAGGAGCACTGGATTGATTATAGTCATGACGCCGCCGAGGCCGGGCGACTACTGCACAATATTTCTTTGCAGATGGGCTATGGCGGGTTCATTCACAATTTCAAAAACTATCTTCTGCGCCATGACTTTGAGTATGCGGTTGCGGTTGGCAATAAATCCGTTGCCATTAATACGGACTTGGACCAACTCGAAACGCTGATGATTTCAGATGAGGAAAACACGGCGATTAAGACTATTCGCCATGTCGTGGGGCAATACACCGCCGGGGTCGGCCTGGTGGCCGAGGCGTTCAAGAACGGCATGTCCGTTGCTGAGATAGATGCGATGCTTAGAATTGACGATGCTCCTGCCCTCGATGCCATTTCGACATTGAACAATTCCTTCCTTAATCGCACCCAATTGGCAGAGGGTGAGATTGATATCGGTATGAAATCTGCTACGTCGATGATCTGGGTCCTGTTGGGTGTCGTTCCGGTGATTGTCGTTTTGGGCTGGGTGCTCATTATATTTTTACGCCGGATTATGGAAGCTCACGCGAATTTGGCTGAGGTGCGTGATGAGTTGACGACGCTTTTGCAACAAGCCCCTGACGCCATTTTGAATATCGATCAAAATGGCGTCATTTTGCGCGGCAATGATCGGGCGCTGACATTGTTTGGCTACACGCGCGACGAATTGCTGAGTAAACAGGTAGAAGACATTATCCCTGGGAGCTACAGCAAAAGTCATGCAGGGCTGATCGCAAATGCTTTTGATGCTCTTCTGCCACAGCCCCTCGGAGACGAGGTGACATTCTATGCTTTAACCAAAGACGGGCGGGAAGTGCCGGTTGAGGTCAGCCTGAATTTCTCATATTCTGGCGGCGAGCGTACCGCCACAGCCATTGTGCGCGATGTAACTGAGCGCAAACGTGTTGAGCAGGTGCTCAAGCAAGTGCACTACCAACTTGAGCAGCGTGTTCTGGAGCGGACTGCAGAACTCAAGCAGCGTACAATCGAGCTTGAAGCGGAAATCAGCGAGCGCCGTCGCGCCGAGAGCCTGTTGGTGCAATCGTCCAAAATGGCAACGATCGGTGAAATGGCGTCGGGCATTACCCATGAATTGAATCAGCCCATGAATATCATGCGTATGGGGGTAGAGGCTGCGCAAATTCGAATTCAGCGCGGGCAGGCCGACATTGCGTCGATCTCGGAGACGTTGGAGCGTATAGAAGGGCAGATCGCCCGCATGTCCGACATCATCAATCATATGCGGGTATATTCACGTCAAGATACAGAAGGACATGTCGCCTTTGATCCGTATTTGGCGGTTGAAGAGGGCTGCAAACTTTTTTCCGGACAGTTGGTCGGGATGAATGTGGACCTGGTGATGGAATTTCCCCCATCTGAAAATGCCAAGGGAAACATCATGGGCCATGCTATCCGTCTGGAACAGGTGATCTTGAATTTGCTGAGCAATGCGCGCGACGCAGTTTTGGATCGCCATGCGCGCGATGGGATAGATTTTATGGGACGGATCCGTGTCGGGATGTGCACGGATACTAAATTAGATACTATTTTGATCGCAGTTGAAGATAACGGTGGGGGTGTGCCAGAGGACGTTTTGCCCCACATCTTTGCGCCTTTTGTCACGACCAAGGAAAGTGGGCGTGGGACGGGCCTGGGCTTGTCTATCAGCTACGGCATCGTCGAAGGTATGGGGGGCGTCATTAGCGTTACCAACAAAGAAGAGGGGGCGTGCTTCGAAATAAGCCTGCCGCTGACGGATGAGGAAATTAGTACACACATTTCCGGCCCAGGTATCGCGCCTCAGTCACAAGAGATTTCAGTACAGGCCGGGTCGTCGGTACAGACGGATCATGGCGCGCCCATAAAATTTACGCAAGCCAGGAACAACGCAATTAAGGTTTTGGTGGTTGATGATGAGCGCCGTGCGGCTCACGGCCTTGCTGATTTTCTTCAGGAATTGGGCTATCTGGTTTACATCGCATATAATGGTGCAGAGGCGGTGCAGATTTACGAATCCGACCCGGTCGATGTGGTGATTACAGACCTGCAGATGCCCGTGATGGGGGGCGAGGCGTTGGTCCAAAAATTGCGCACACTGTCTGCGTCGTTACCTATATTTGCCGTGACCGGACGGGGCGAGTCCGGCGACGCGGCCAGTACCGACGGTTTGGGTGTGACGGATATTTGGCACAAGCCGGTTAGTCTTGGTGAGATATCTCGGCGCTTGCAAGATATGTTCGGGGCTGAAAGTCAAGTCTGATTTAGGGGCGGCAGTTGGCTATCGAGCCAGCCTGATTCCAAAGTGAGACGCACCGCTTGGGCACGATTTTGCGCCCCAATTTTTCGGTATATATTGCGCACATGAATCTTGACGGTGATTTCTTGCAAATCCAATGCGCGGGCAATTTCCTTATTCGTCTCACCATCGATAAGATGGTGGAGAATTTCTGCTTCACGTTGTGTCAGCGTTATAAATTTTGGATTTACAATTTTGTCCGCCGGGGGCGTTGGTTGGTGGAGGATACTCAGGTCTTCCGTTGTGGTACTTTCTGAAAACACTTCGGAAGGTAGGTATTTTTCCCCAGATAAAACTAGGCGTAGGGCGTTCACCATGGCCATGCCGCCGATATTTTTGGGAATGTAGCCTGAGACGCCATAGTCGAGGGCGGCCATCACATCTTTACGGTTATAGTGCCCCGACAAAATCACGATCGGGACGCCGGGGTAGTTTGTGGCGAACTTGGTGACGCCGTCAAAGCCACTCATGCCGGGCATTTTCAAATCCAACAAGATGAGATCAAGTTTTCCGGCCGTCGCGGCTTTTGCTTCCGCGCCGGGAAGGTCGCTGGCTTCCAGGACTTCGACATCAAGCGCCAACTCACGCAGAAAGGGCCGGATGCCCTCACGTACGAGCGTGTGATCGTCAGCAAACAAGATGCGCATTGTGTGAACCTCAACGCTCCCAATGGTGAGTGTTGGAAAGATGCGCTGCGAGGCCAAGCCTTGGCTCGCGACCTTATATTCTCCCCGGAATAGATAGATTACGGATAGATAACCGATTAGGCAAGCGCGCAATTTACTGGGGCATTCTCTCAAGAGTTGCCTTACTGCGTTTGGCCACGGGGTGGGTGCGCAGTTACTTAACGCATGGTGTGGGTCAGGATAATGATGCTGTTACATTGACGAGCTATCTCAGTGGCTATGACACAGTTGCGTATCGTCACCTTCAACACATGGAATTGCCAAGGCTCATTGGATCGTCGACTGGCGTTGATGTCGGCAGGGCTGAAGGCCGTGGATGCCGATGCAATTTTGCTGCAGGAAGTTTTTTGGGAACCTCCCACGGGCCTCAATGTCGCTGGTCGTTTGGCAGACAGTCTTGGTATGGATGTCGCATTTGTGCCCGCACGCAAAAAATTGCGAACGATGAATGGCTCACCGGTACTCGGCTTCTCAGGCCTTGCTGTGTTGACGCGTGAACCCATACAGGGGGGGGAGCAGATTCGCCTGCCCGAGGATCCTCGCGATGGTGAGCGAATGGGGCAATTGGTAACGGCCACCATCAAAGGACTGGACGTGGTGTTCGCCAACGTCCACTTGAGCCATTTACCAAACGAAGACGGCCTGCGCCAACGACAACTCGATACTGTGGCGGCTGCTCTGGACAGTTTCGCCGGTTGCGATGTCACGGTACTCGGTGGGGATATGAATTTAGAACATGGCCATGGTCTTTTGGAAAACCTCAAAAATGATCATGGTTTTCAATGTGCGGCATATGACGTTCTGCCCAAAAGCACGCTTAATCCCGTTGATGCTGAAAGCCCAAGTTTAGGCGTGGTCGATCATCTGTTTGTTAGGGCGGGGCGAGTGGCACCATTGCGCATATCTGCCCGAACGGCCTTGAGCCATAAAGACGTAACTTGTGAATATTATCCGAGCGACCATATGGCTGTGGTCGCGAATATCGACGTCGAGTGAAATGTGTGATGAGTACAAATTTGTCATAAATGGTTCATGCGAAATACGTAGAAGTCGGGGCTTCACTTGAGATTGGGAGTAGAACGTGAGTATTCGAATCGGGATCAATGGGTTTGGTCGCATGGGGCGTCTTGCGTTACGCGCCGGATGGGGGCGCTCAGACCTGCATTGGCAGCGCATCAACGAAATTGGTACTGACGCCGATGGCGCGGCGCATTTATTGACGTTTGATTCCGTGCACGGTCGCTGGGACCGCGAGGTAACGTTTGAAGATGAGGCGTTGGTCATTGATGGGTCCTCCATCGCCTACAGTTCCGTATCGGTCATCGAAGATGGACACTGGGGCGATTGCGATGTGGTGTTGGAATGCACCGGCGTGTTTCGCAAACCGGAACTACTGCAAAGTTATTTCGACCAAGGTGTCAAAAAGGTTATTGTCGCGGCTCCCGTCAAGGCACCGTCGAAGGACATTGCCTTTAATGTGGTTTACGGTGTCAACGATCACGAATACGACCCAGCCCGCCATCACTTGTTGACGGCGGCGAGTTGCACCACCAATTGCCTGGCCCCGGTGGTCAAGGTTGTTCATGAAAAAGTTGGCATCCGTCACGGTACCATCACCACCATTCACGATGTCACGAATACCCAAGTGGTGGTGGATTTTCCGCATAAGGATAAGCGTCGGGCGCGCTCAAGTCTGGTGAATTTGGTGCCGACCACGACGGGTTCCGCCACCGCAATTACGATGATTTATCCAGAACTTTCCGGCAAGCTCAACGGTCACGCCGTGCGCGTCCCGTTGTTGAACGCGTCGCTAACTGACTGCGTGTTCGAATTGGAGCGTGCTGTGACGGTGGATGAAGTCAATCAGATGTTCAAAACAGCCGCCGAAGGCGAGCTGAAGGATATTTTGGGTTTTGAAGATCGTCCGCTGGTGTCCGCCGATTTTGTCAATGATGCTCGCTCTTCCATCATCGACGGCCCTTCGACCATGGTGGTGAACGGCACGCAGTTGAAGGTTTTGGCTTGGTACGACAATGAATGGGGCTACGTAAACCGCATGGTGGATTTGGCGATTAAAATTGCTCACACGTTATAAGGTTTGGTGGATATGAATATGGAGAGCCGCAATAAAGTGCGCACAGACACCACACTGACACGCGCCACGCGTGGCGAAGGTGGATTGGTGAATGGTTTGGCGCGTTTGGTTCGGCAGTTGTTCAATCCGCGAGTGAAACGTGTCGAGGCTGTTCTTGATGAGCCGACATTTACACCGTTTGATAAGGATGACCGCATGCCTGCTATAGCGGAACCCAATCCTTTCCCTATAGCGCAGTCCAGCGCAGTGTCACCCAAGGTGCCTGACATCCTTACCCGGGCATTGGATGCGTTGCACAATCCGGTGATTGTGGTCGGCCCGCGCCGCACCGTTGCTCACGTCAACACAGAAGCGCAAGAATTGTTTGGCGACAAAATTGAGGGCCGAAACCTGGCTTTGTTCTTTCGTGAACCAAAGGCCCTGGATGCCCTTACCGAGGTGATGCGGGACGGCGGCACGCAGGGGCTGGAAGTGAATCTCAGTGTGCCAATTCTGCGTCAATATAAATTGGTGATCTCGCGCCTTGCCGTGGTGCCGATGGAGCCAACGTATGCGGTGCTTGAATTTCAGGAAACAACACTGATCAAGCGAACGGAATCAATGCGATCCGAGTTTGTCGCTAATGTCAGTCACGAACTGCGCTCGCCACTTGCAACGCTGATCGGTTTCATCGAAACTATGCAGACGGTCTCGAGCGACCCAGACGGTCTGGACCTAGACGCACAGATTCGTTTCCTCGGCATCATGGAAGGTGAAGCGCAGCGCATGAGCCGCATGATCGACGATCTATTGTCTCTGACCAATGTGGAATTGCGCGAGCATGAACGTCCTCGTGATGGCATTGACCTATCAACATTGATGCGTGAAGTGGTCGATGCCTTAACTGTGCGCGGACACCGCTATCAGGTTGCAATTGAATTGGAATGTCCCGAGGGTCTCCCACTAGCCTGTGGGGATCGCGACCAATTGATACAGGTGTTCCACAACTTGATTGTCAATGCGATTAAATATGGCGGCGGCGGTGGACGCGTGACGGTGACGGTTACTGCGCGTGGAACTGGGGTGCCTGATGGCGGCCCAAGCGTACAAGTCAGTGTGCGCGATTATGGCGACGGCATCGAGGCTGAACATATCCCGAGATTGACGGAACGGTTTTACCGTATTGACAAGGGACGCTCACGGACCATGGGTGGGACGGGGCTGGGACTCGCCATTGTTAAACACATCGTCAACCGTCATCGCGGTCGGTTTCAGATCGAAAGTATGCTCGGTAAAGGTTCAACATTTTCCGTAAAGTTACCAACATATAAGGGCGGCGATTGAGGCTCAGCAGCTTATTTGCCAGCGTTCGCGGTCGTCATATAATCGTAACTAAAAATACATCAAAGCGTAAGCACCCGCCCATAGAGTCCGATCCGTGCGCTGGCGATCCGCGTCGGCGGTCACGCAGATTTTCTTATGGGAGCGATCTCTGATGTTCAAGAAGACCCTTACGGTTGCGGCCCTTGCCGGCATTTGTTTTGCCGGTGCGGCCCAAGCCCGTGATCAAATCCGTATTGTCGGTTCATCCACCGTGTTTCCGTTCTCGACGGCTGTTGCCGAACAGTTCGGCAAGACCTCCAGCTTCAAGACTCCTGTTGTTGAATCCACGGGTTCCGGCGGCGGCTTGAAACTGTTCTGCGCCGGCGCTGGCGAAGAGCACCCCGACATCACCAACGCATCGCGTCGCATCAAAGCAAGCGAAGTGAAGAAATGCGCGAAGAACGGCGTGACGTCGATCACCGAAGTCAAAGTCGGTTATGACGGCATCGCTGTCGCCAACTCGAAAAAAGCCCCGAAGTTCAAGCTGACCTTGCAGGACTTGTTCCTCGCCCTGGCCAAAGACGTGCCGACGGGTGAAGAAGGCAAAACTCAGCCGAACCCGAACAAGACCTGGAAAGACGTGCGTTCCGATCTGCCCGCGATCAAGATCGAAGTTCTCGGACCGCCGCCGACCTCCGGTACCCGCGATGCGTTTGCTGAGCTGGCCATGGAAGGTGGTTGCAAAACCGTTCCTTGGATCAAAGCTCTGAAAAAGCAGAACAAGAAAGCATACAAGTCCCTGTGCCATACGCTTCGTGAAGACGGTGCCTACATCGAAGCCGGTGAAAACGACAACTTGATCGTTCAGAAGCTCGACGCCAACCCTGATGCACTCGGCATCTTCGGTTACAGCTTCCTCGACCAGAACGCTGACAAGGTCCAGGGGTCTTCGATCAACGGCAAAGACGTGACGTTTGAAAACATTGCGTCCGGCGACTATCCGGTTTCCCGCGCGCTGTACTTCTACGTGAAGAATGCACATGTGGGCAAAGTTGCTGGCATGAAAGAATACATTGCAGAGTTCACATCCGAGAAGGCTTGGGGCACCGAAGGCTACCTGGCTGACAAGGGTTTGATCCCGATGCCGAAGTCCGAACGCGCTAAATTCTTGGGCGACGCAAAAGCACTCGCTCACCTGTCTATGTAATTGAACATAGAGCAGTACAAATAAAAACCGGCGGCAGGATTCGTACAGACCCCTGCCGCCGGAATTTGTTGATCACTTTTTTACATGTGACCTGAGGATCTGATCATGCCCGTGGTTTTAGTCGCTGAAGATGAACCGCCGTTGGTCGAGGTTTTGACATATAACCTGGGCAAGGCTGGATTTGACACTCTCACCGCCATGGATGGTGTTACCGCGTTGGACATGGCCCAGCAGCAACGTCCTGATGTGGTGATTTTGGATTGGATGATGCCGGGTAAATCTGGCATTGAAGTGTGCCGCGGTATTCGTGCAATGCCAGAGGTGCAGGGCCTTCCTATCCTGATGCTTACAGCGCGTGGCGATGAGGCGGACCGTATTGAAGGTCTGGATGCCGGGGCTGACGATTACATGGTTAAGCCCTTTTCCCCTCGCGAGCTGGTTGCCCGCGTACATGCGCTGTTACGCCGCACGCAACCGAGTACGGAAGATACCTCACTGACATTTGGCGACATCATGCTCAACACAGAGCAACATAAGGTGACGGCGGCCGGGCGAACCGTAAAGTTAGGGCCAACTGAATACCGTCTTCTGAAATTCTTGATGGAATGTCCCGGACGCGTATATTCCCGGGAAACACTTTTAGACCGGGTCTGGTCGAACGGCGTTCACGTCGAAAGCCGCACCGTAGACGTTCATATTCGCCGTTTGCGTAAAGCGCTTTTGGATACGGCGGGTCTCGATCCTATCCGCACAGTGCGCGGGGCTGGGTATTCGCTCGATCATGATTCCCTCTAGTCGAATTGAGCCCAGACATTGAATGCACAAGTGAATTCGACGGGAAGACTCGGTCTTGAGCCTTGCATACACCCGACCGCGCAGGTCGTGGACTCAACACTCGGGGCATGGTGTGAAGTCCAAGAACGCACCAAACTTACCGAAACGAAGATGGGTGACTATTCGTATATTTGTGCGGATGGTGATGTCATTTACACCGAGATGGGTAAGTTTTGTTCCATGGCCTCGCATGTGCGCATCAACCCGGGGAATCATCCTTTGGATCGTGCGGCGCTACATCATTTTACATACCGCAGCGAAATGTTTGGTTTGGGCGAAAAAGACCCCACCTTTTTCGATTGGCGGCGCGAAGCCAAAGTTACCATCGGTAACGATGTCTGGATCGGTCATGGGGTTACCGTGATGCCGGGCGTCACCATTGGTGACGGGGCTGCGATTGGTTCCGGTGCGGTGGTGACACGCGATGTCGATCCGTTCACTGTTGTTGTTGGGGTTCCCGCCAAGCCGGTGCGCAAACGCTTTGATGATGAGACCATCGCGGGCTTACAGGATATCCGCTGGTGGGATTGGTCGCATGACATGCTGCGTGAAGGTTTGGATGACTTTCGTTCGCTCGGCGCCTCAGAATTTGTGAAAAAATATACAAAAGCGCGATTTGTTCGCTAGCGAAACAATTCACAATTTTGTTACGCAGATGACAAATCCCCGCAATAGGGAGTGGTTACGTTCCTCGCATAAATTAGAGGAACGCGTAATGACCCCCAACATTCATGTCAGCAACTTGAACAAAACCTTCAAGGCCACCAAAGCCCTCGATGCGATCGATTTTACGGCACACGGCGGTGAGATGGTTGCTTTGATTGGAGCCTCGGGTTCGGGCAAGTCGACGTTGATCCGCCATATCGCAGGGCTAATGGCAGGCGATAAAGACGGTGGTAACGGCTCGGTTGAGGTGTTTGGTTCAACGGTTCAAGCCAAAGGCCGCATTGCCTCTGATGTGCGTCGCCAGCGCCAGCACATCAGTGTGATTTTCCAGCAATTCAATCTGGTCAACCGAATGTCGGTTTTGACTAATGTGTTGTTGGGTAAACTGGGTAGCATTCCGGCATGGCGCGGCTCTTTGGCGATTTTCACCAAAGCGGAAAAGCTGGAAGCGATGAATGCGCTGGATCGCGTCGGCATGGCCAAGTACGCAACGCAGCGCGCCTCGACCTTATCGGGTGGCCAGCAGCAGCGCGTCGCCATTGCCCGGGCACTTTTGCAAAGTTCAGAAATTATTCTCGCCGATGAACCGATCGCGTCACTCGATCCGGAATCGTCGCGCAAGGTGATGGAATCTCTGGCGCGCATCCACAAAGAAGACGGCAAGACCGTGGTGGTCTCTTTGCATCAAGTCGACTTCGCAATGAAGTATTGCCCACGCGTATTGGCGTTGAAGGATGGCAAAAAATATTACGACGGTCCGTCAAAGGACCTGTCCGTCGAGTTTCTGCGTTCGCTGTATGGTTCCAGCTCGCTCGATATGCACATACCGGTTCCACTTGATGTGATCGAAGACACGCCCGTTGTGGCGGCTCAAAATCCTGTCATGAAACCGAAACCGGGTTTTGGCCAGATCGCCGAACCCGCAATGGGAACGGCCTAAGGCCGCCACATGAGAGCCGGCTGGTCCGGCTATAATTCACCTAAGGAGTTACATTTGATGATGAAGAAAACCCTGTTGGCCGTTTCGGCTGCAGCAATGATGGTGGCTGGCGCTGCCAAAGCTGATTACAAACCGCTCGAAAAAGATCCTGAAGTCATTAACTTCGGCATCATCGCAACCGAATCAACGTCCAACTTGAAGGACCAGTGGGTTCCGTTGCTGAAAGATATGGAAAAAGCCATCGGCATGCCGGTTAAGGCATTCTTCGCTCCTGATTATGCTGGTGTCATCGAAGCCATGCGTTTTGGCAAAGTTCATGTTGCATGGTTTGGCAACAAATCTGGAATGGAAGCCGTTGATCGTTCCGGCGGTGAAGTGTTCGTGCAGACCTCCAAGGCGGACGGTTCGCAGGGCTACTACAGCCACATCATCACCAACGTGAAGAACACTAACATCAACAAGCTCGAAGACATTTTCAAGTGCGACAAATCCTTGAACTTCGGCATCGGTGATCCGAATTCCACCTCGGGCTTCTTGGTTCCATCCTACTACGTGTTTGCGCAGAACGGCATCGACCCGAAAAAATGCTTTAAGACCGTTCGTAACGCCAACCACGAAACCAACCTGATGGCTACCGCCAACAACCAGGTTGATGTTGCCGCGAACAATTCCGAACAGATCGGTCGTTCGAAGATGAAAGCTCCTGAAGCTGCCGCAAAGATCAAAGTCATCTGGACGTCCCCGCTGATTCCATCTGACCCGATGGTTTACCGCAAAGACATGTCCAAGGACCTGAAGTCCAAAATTAAGGCTTTCTTCCTTGCTTACGGCCGTATGGGCGACACCAAACACGCCACGGAAGTTCTGCGCGGCATCAGTGATGGCCAGGGATACTTCATGGAAAGCAACAACACCCAGTTGTACCCAATCCGTCAGCTGGCCTTGTTCAAGAACAAGCTGAAAATTGAAAACAGCCAAGCATTGTCGGCTACAGAAAAAGCAGACAAAGTTTCCGCTATCGATGGTCAGCTTGCTGAGCTCGACGTTCTGGTCAAACACCAGTAACGCATGATGGAAAGACGCCGGGGGATCGCCCCGGCGTCTTTCTTTTTGCCTAATAATGACCGTGGAGAATCAGTGATGACCGCCAATGCTACATCCCCAGGAAACATCACCCAATTGCCACCTCGCGACCTGAAACATTCGCTGGGTAGTCTGTTGATGTGGGGCGTCATGGCTGCCTTGCTCACCTATTCCTGGAATGGTGCAGACATGCGCCCGATGGCGTTGATTGAAGACGGCGCGAACATGGCTGAATTCGCTTCGGGGTTCTTCCCACCGGACCTGACCGAGTGGCGGTTGTACATAAGTGAAATGATCATCACCATACAGATTGCGGTCTGGGGAACAGCGTTGTCTGTGTTAACGGCTATACCGTTTGGTATTCTGTCTTCAGGAAACATCGCGCCGATGTGGATATCTCAGCCGGTCCGGCGCTTGATGGATGCCGCACGCGCTATTAATGAAATTGTATTTGCCATGCTGTTTGTCGTGGCGGTTGGCCTCGGTCCGTTCGCTGGCGTTTTGGCGCTGTGGATTCACACCACGGGCATTCTGGCCAAGTTATTTTCCGAGGCGGTCGAGGCGATTGATCCGCACCCCGTCGAGGGTGTGCGCGCAACCGGTGCGAACCCCTTGCAAGAAGTGATCTTCGGTGTAATTCCGCAAGTGCTGCCGTTGTGGATTTCCTATTCGCTGTATCGGTTCGAATCCAACGTACGGTCGGCAACTGTTTTGGGCATTGTCGGCGCTGGTGGTATTGGCGCACTGTTGTGGGAATATATCAGGGGTTTTTATTACGCCGAAACTGCGGCGGTGATGCTCATCATCATTGTGTGCGTTACCGTACTTGATGTCATTTCTCAGCGCCTGCGTAAGATGGTCATGTGATCTGTTGGTTATAAAGACCAATTGCTACGTTACGGCTCCTGATCTGCGGTGACACCAATTTGTCATTTGCCTGTCACATTGGAATCACGGCAGGCGGATAAAAATGGTGTTATGCAATTCGTAAGGATGGAGAAAAGCATGATGCTCTCATTGAGTGGCGGTCGAGTGCTGCAAGCAGACGGCACGATAAACGAGGTCGGCGTGCTTATCGAAGGCGGGCTAATTGGTGGCATCGGAAAACACACGGCGCGTAAAAAAGGTGTATGGGACGTGCGCGGCTACCTTGTGCTGCCAGCCATCATCGATCTTCATGGCGATGCCTTCGAACGCCAAATTATGCCGCGACCGGGCGTGCGCTTCCCCCTGGATCTGGCACTGCAAGAAACCGACAGGCAAATGGCCGCCAACGGCATTGCGACCGCGTATCATGGGATCACATACTCTTGGGAACCGGGATTGCGGGGGCGCGAAACCGTGGTCGAATTGCTGGATGTTCTCGACAATTTACGTTCGCGACTGATGTGTGATACGCGCGTCCATCTGCGCTGGGAAACCTACAACACATTCGGCGCCGCTGATGTTGTGGAATGGATCAATACAGGACGCATTGATTTGTTGGCGTTTAACGATCATCTGGATTTGATCCGCAGTGCGCTTGTCAATCCGCAAAAACTTGCCAAGTACGCCGACCGGGCGGGTTTGACTACCGGTGCATTCACGGCGCTTGTCGATGAGGTGATCACACGTAAACAAGACATGCGCAGCAAAATGGAATGGCTGGCGCTGATAGCCGATAAGGCCGAAATACCGTGTGCTTCACACGATGATTATTCACCCGAAATACGTGCCGACTATGACAAGATGGGTGTGCGTATTTGCGAGTTTCCGGTTAATGCTGAAACCGCAAAGCATGCGGTGGAAAACAGTCGTCCCGTGATTATGGGCGCGCCCAATGTTTTGCGAGGAAAAAGCCATTGCAATCGCTTATGTGCAACGACGGCTGCGGGGCAGGGCCTGTGCACGGTTTTGACCTCTGATTATTATTATCCATCCCTGTTGCAGGCCCCGTTTAAGCTTGCTGCCGATGGGGTGCTGGACTTTCCTGCCGCTTGGAACATGGTGTCGAAAAATGCTGCGGCGGCTGGGGGGCTTGAAGATCGTGGTCAGATCACGCAGGGCAAGCGTGCAGACCTCGTGGTGGTAGATGATTCTATTCCGGGCTGCCCGCGCGTCGTCGCTACGTTTGTTGCGGGCAAGCCTGTGCATATGATTGATGCTGGGTATCGCATGTGTGCCTAACATTCTCGCGTCAAAAAAATGGCGGTGTGCCGTGACAAGTGGTGCGCTTCATCATGGAACCGGTTTTGCACCGTCAGGTCTCGAAAACCATTTGCACACGATCGCCCGCAAACAGGGTGCGTCCGTATTCCAGTGGCGTGCCGTCGGCTGTGACATTTATGCTCTGCGCCACAAGTACCGGGCGGGACGCGGGTTGAGTCAAAAGATCAGCTTCTTCACGACTGGGGAGGCGGGCCGTTACATCCGTGGATTTACGCGAGAAATCGGTAACGCCATAGGTCGCAAGCGCGGCCGAGATCGAACCTGTGTCCGCATATACTTGAGCCAGACCAGGAAAATGGCTTGCCACAAAGTGATGATCGGCAAGGCTCAGGGGGCGGCCATCAGCCTCACCCAGCGTGCGGATACGGACCACTTTAACGCCCCGGCGAATGCCGAGCGCCTTGGCGATCGTCGCGGTGCTGGGAAAAGCGTCCGCTACGATCATCGATGCCTTGGGTACGCGACTTTGGGCGGAGACCGCTTCGCTGAAGCGGGTACGTTTGCTAACGGCATAATCAAGAACCGCCTCAGGTACATAGGTGCCATGCCCTTGGCGTGCAGCAACAAGGCCATCGGCGGTCAACGAAGCAATGGCTCGGCGCACCGTGTGACGGTTGACACTGAAGCGTGCGGCAAAGGTCTGTTCCGTCGGCAGCATTTCGCCGGGGGCAAAGGTCCCGGCGAGGATATCCGCCTTCAGTTGTTCGCGAATCTGTCGCCACAGCGAAAGGCCGCCCACTCGTTTGGGCTTAGCTGCGCGTCCGACGGACGGGGAAGAGGAATTGAAGCTCATTGTGTCGCCCAAATCGATGATTGTTACAAAAATTTCACCAAAGCCTCTTTGACGAGCTTTGCGAACAAGCGTACATAAACTCAACAATAAAAAATTGTCTAGACAAATTTAGGAGATGTCCATGTCCTCCGTCAAGTCTGAAAACGCAACGGATAGCCAAGTGCCCGGTGCAGGATTTTTCGAACAGCATAAAGACCGCCAGAACTGGATGGGGCTGTTGGCCCGCACGCCAAAGCCGATGCTGGAAAGTTCCTGGGAAAAACTCTCTGAGAAACCGGAGTACGGACTTTTGAAAGCACCGGAAACGGGCATGGTGATGGTTCGTGCACGGGCTGGCGGAGAGGGCGCGCGTTTCAACATGGGCGAAATGACGGTGACGCGTTGTGTGGTGCGCACGGCGGATGGTCGCATGGGGCAATCGTACGTGGCGGGGCGTGATCATCGCCACGCCGAATTGGCCGCGTTGTTCGATGCGGTCTTGCAAGACCCAAAGTGGCATTCAACGGTGAAGCGCGATTTGTTGGACCCCGCTGAAAACGCCCTTCGCTCACGGCGTGAAGAAGACGCCCGCAAAGTGGCGGCAACTAAAGTCGATTTTTTCACCATGGTTCGTGGCGACGATTGAGGAATATGACAATGACCGTACAAGCAGTACCCGTTGCCCCAATGATGGGCTTCGAAGATTCCGTGCAGGGCAGCCAGCGTGTGTTTCGCGCTGTGCTCGACGCTATGTCCCACCCTGGCAAAATTGTTGACATTAATGATGTTGCCGATGCGCCCGCGCCGCTCAATAAGGCGACCGCGGCGATTTGTCTGACCTTGGTGGATTTTGAAACGCCATTGTGGGCCGACGCGGAAATCGCATCGAGCGGCGAGGCGATGAACTACCTACGCTTCCATTGCGGCTGTCCGGTGACACAAGATCCCCAGGCAGCCCGCACGGGACTGTTTGCCGATGCCAGCGCATTGACGTCATTTGAGCGCTTTAATGATGGCACGGACGAACGCCCCGACCTTTCGACAACGCTGATTGTGCAAGTTGACGGCTTGTCAGAATCAGGGGCTATGACCCTGTCGGGTCCCGGCATCCAGAGAACACGTACTTTGGGTGTTGCGGGGATCACCGGCACATTTTGGGATGCTGTGCGCCGCAATGCGGGCTTGTTCCCGCGCGGTATCGATTTAATCCTGACAACGGGAGAGCAGATTGTCTGTCTGCCCCGCACGACAAAAGTGGAGGGCTAGACATGTACGTAGCCGTAAAAGGGGGCGAAAAGGCCATTGATAATGCGCACCGCTTGCTCGCAGAAGAGCGCCGGGGCGACACCGATGTGCCGGAACTGTCCATTGCTCAAATCAAGTCGCAGATGACGCTGGCGGTTGATCGCGTGATGACCGAAGGGTCGTTGTACGATCGCGACTTGGCTGCCCTGGCGATCAAGCAGGCCCGTGGTGATTTGGTCGAGGCGATTTTTCTGCTGCGTGCATTCCGCACTACATTGCCGCGTTTCGCGACATCCGAGCCGATCGATACCGGTGCGATGCAGGTTCGCCGACGCATCTCGGCTACCTATAAGGATTTGCCCGGCGGACAAATTTTGGGCCCGACGTATGATTACACGCACCGTCTTTTGGATTTTGCATTGATGGAAGACGGTAACGAAACCGCAGCACATCAGGACCAGAATGCCAAAATGGGCGGCGATCTACCGCGCGTAAGCTCATATCTCAACAATGAGGGCCTGATTGAACAAGAACGTCCCGATGGGGGTGGCGCCCCGGTTCCAGACCTGACGCGTGAACCATTGGACTTCCCCGCAGGCCGGGCTGTACGCCTGCAAAATCTGGCCCGTGGTGACGAAGGGTTTTTGCTGGCTCTGGGGTATTCCAGTCAGCGCGGATATGGCAACAATCACCCCTTCGCGGGCGAAATCCGCATGGGTGAGGTGACTGTTGAAATCATTCCTGAAGACTTAGGATTCCCGGTGGTGATCGGCGAGATGACGGTGACGGAATGTGAACAGGTCAACCAATTCAAAGGGTCTGCCGTCGAGCCACCGCAATTCACCCGCGGTTACGGATTGGCGTTTGGGCATTCGGAACGCAAGGCAATGGCTATGGCTTTGGTCGACCGATCTCTTCGCGCCGAAGAACTGGGCGAAGAAGTTGAAAACCCGGCTCAGGACGAAGAGTTTGTTTTGTATCATTCCGACAATGTTGAGGCATCGGGGTTCGTGCAGCACCTGAAGTTGCCGCACTACGTCGATTTTCAGGGTGAGTTGGAGATGGTTCGTAACCTTCGTAATGAACAACAACAAACACAATACAAGCAGGCGGGGGAATGAACATGAGCCAGTCGCAAGAGCAGGCGGATATCGTCGAGGGTTATAATTTCGCGTACCTGGACGAACAAACCAAACGGATGATCCGTCGCGCAATTCTCAAGGCCGTGGCGGTTCCCGGCTATCAGGTTCCGTTCGGTTCGCGTGAAATGCCGTTGCCCTATGGTTGGGGAACGGGTGGCATTCAGGTTACAGCCGGGGTGATCGGCGCGGACGATACGTTGAAGGTTATTGACCAAGGCGCCGACGATACCACCAACGCAGTTTCCATTCGTCGCTTCTTCGCTCGCACGACGGGCGTGTCGACGACTGAGCGGACCGAAGATGCAACCATCATTCAAACCCGACACCGCATTCCCGAACGCGCGCTGAGCGAAGGTCAGATTTTGGTCTATCAAGTTCCAATCCCCGAAGCCCTGCGCTGGTTGGAACCACGCGAAACGGAAACGCGCAAAATGCATGCTTTGCAAGAGTACGGCGTCATGCATGTGAAACTGTACGAAGACATCGCGCGCTTTGGACGCATCGCAACGTCGTATGATTACCCCGTGGTGGTCAATGACCGCTATCTGATGCGCCCGTCACCGATACCGAAATTCGACAACCCCAAGATGGACAACATGCCCGCGTTGCAGTTGTTCGGTGCAGGGCGCGAAAAACGCATCTACGCCATACCGCCGTATACCAAGGTGAAGAGTTTGGATTTTGAAGACCATCCATTTGAGATCCAAAAATGGGATGACTGCTGTGCCCTATGCGGAGCCAAAGACAGTTACCTAGACGAGGTCGTGATGGATGACGAAGGCGGACGAATGTTTGTCTGTTCCGACACCGATTATTGCGAAGACCGGCGCACCGAGGGCCACATCGGCCCCATGGGCACGCCGTTGGCGGCTGAATAGAGCGGAAATTGAAAATGAACAACGAATCAACACCTCTTCTTAGTGTTCAGGATTTGGGCAAGGACTACGGTGGCCAAATTGGGTGCACGGACGTTTCGTTCGACCTGTGGCCGGGCGAAGTTCTGGGTATCGTCGGTGAGTCCGGCTCGGGTAAAACCACTTTGTTAAACTGCCTGTCGGCACAGTTCGCACCGAGCCGTGGCGCAGTGATCTACGACACCCGTGTGGATGGTCAGCGTGATATTTTCGACATGTCGGAATCGGAGCGTCGATTGCTGATGCGCACCGACTGGGGTTTGGTGCGCCAAAACCCACGCGACGGATTGCGTCTTGGCGTTAGCGCCGGGGCCAACGTGGGTGAACGCTTGATGGCCATCGGTGCCCGCAACTACGGCGAGATACGCGCTGTGGCGACCGAGTGGCTGGAAAAAGTCGAAATTGACACCGGTCGTATCGATGATCAGCCGAGCACCTTTTCCGGCGGCATGCAACAGCGTCTCCAAATTGCACGGAACCTGGTGACCAACCCGCGCTTGATGTTCATGGATGAACCGACCGGCGGATTGGACGTGTCGGTACAGGCGCGCCTGTTGGATTTGCTGCGTGGTCTGGTTACACGTTTGGGTCTTAGCGCTATCATCGTTACCCATGATCTGGCTGTGGCGCGCCTTTTGGCTCACCGCTTGATGGTGATGAAAAACGGACGCGTGGTGGAACAAGGCCTGACGGATCAGGTTCTGGACGACCCGCAACACGCATACACCCAGCTTCTCGTTTCATCAATTTTACAGCCGTAAGGAGGACGTGATGACGACCGATACAGCAATGATCATCGCCGAGAACCTCGGCAAGACGTTTGTCTTGCACAATCAAGGCGGCCAGAAAATCCCTGTGTTTGGCGGCCTGGACCTCACCGTGAATAAGGGTGAGTGTGTCGTCCTGCATGGTCCATCTGGCGCGGGAAAATCGACGTTGATGCGGGCGCTTTATGGCAACTATCTCGTCGATCAAGGTTCAATCCGGGTCAACCACAACGGTGACTGGGTGGATATGAGCCGTGCCGATCCGCAGAAAATTTTGGCCGTGCGCAAAAGCACCATGGGTTACGTGTCGCAGTTCCTGCGCGCGATTCCCCGCGTCAGCGCGCTCGACATCGTGGCTGAGCCGTTGATGGTTTTGGGCGAAGACGAAAGGAAGGCAAAGGTTCGCGCCGGTGAACTCCTTGCACGCCTTCGGGTTCCGGAAAGCCTTTGGAGCCTCGCCCCGGCGACGTTCTCCGGCGGTGAACAACAGCGCGTCAATATTGCGCGTGGGTTCAGCGCGGAATTTCCAGTTTTGCTTCTCGATGAGCCGACCGCGTCGCTGGACGCAAAAAATCGTCAAACTGTGACCAACATGATCGGTGAAGCTAGTCAGAGAGGGACCGCTATCGTCGGTATCTTCCACGATGAAGATGTACGCAAGGCTATCGGCACCCGCTTGTTCGACATCAAACCCATGGAGAAAGCGGCATGAACAATTTGATTCTCACCAATGCGCGTATCGTTACGCGCAATGAAGTGGTGATGGGCACCATAGAAATCGAACATGGGCGCATAGTGTCCGTGGACCGGGGCAACACGTCCGTTCCCGCCAGCCAAAACATGGAAGGGGATTTCGTTATCCCCGGACTGATCGAGCTGCACACCGACAACATGGAAAAAAGTTTCACCCCGCGTCCTGGTGTGCGCTGGCCTGCGGTTCCTGCTGCCATCGCGCATGACGTTCAGGTGATTGGCGCAGGCATCACGACCGTGTTCGATGCCTTGTCGGTGGGTGACATCATGCATAGCTCATCTAGGTTGACGCAATTGAAAGACATGTCGGAAACGGTGGCCAAGGCAAAGAAGCAAGGGTTGTTGCGCGCTGATCACTATTTGCACATGCGCTGCGAGTTGAGTTTTGAGACGGTGCTTGATCTGTTCGCACCGTTTGTCGAAAACCCGCTGGTGCGTCTGGTGTCGTTGATGGATCATGCGCCGGGGCAGCGTCAGTTCACCAACATAGATAAATACCGCCAGTATTATCAAGGCAAGTACCACTTCTCGGATGAGAAAATGGAAGCCTTTATCGAAAGTCATATGAAGACGTCGCAAGCCTTTAGCGCGAAACACCGCGCGACCATCGTCGATCTGTGCCGCACCCATAAGCTGCCTATGGCTAGCCATGACGATGCAACCGTCGCGCATGTGGACGAAGCCTCCAGCGACGGCGTGAGCATTTCGGAATTCCCCACCACCGAAGAGGCAGCCAAGGCTGCGCGTGATCGTGGTCTGCATGTTTTGATGGGTGCACCCAACATGGTGCGTGGACAGTCCCACTCGGGCAACATTTCGGCGCGTGAATTGGCGGGCCAAGGAGCGATGGATATCTTGTCGTCGGATTATTTCCCAGGTTCGATCCTGCAGGGTGTTTTTACCATGCAGCAGGAGGTCGAAGGTATTTCCTTACCCCAAGCGGTGGCTACCGCGACGATCAATCCTGCCGAAGCGGCAGGTATGAAAGACCGTGGGGAGATCAAGCCGGGTAAACGCGCCGATCTGGTGCGCGTGCGTGTGAGTGAAGACATACCAGTGGTCGGTGAGGTTTGGAATGCAGGCGCACGGGTTTTCTGATTATATCGTGTAGAGGAACTGCATAAGGAAACGAAAGCATGACGGGGACACGCTACGCTATTTATTTTAGCCCTGAGCCGGAAAGTGCTTTGTGGTTGTTTGGTTCGCGGTGGTTGGGGCGTGACAGTGCGACGGGTGGTGCGCTGGAATGCCCTGAGCTTAAAACGCTCACCACTGAGCGACACAAAGCAATCACGGCGGTACCGGCGAAGTATGGCTTTCATGCAACCTTGAAGCCGCCGTTTCATCTTGCCAAAGGGTGCGATCGTCAAATGCTTGATGAGGCATTGGAGGTTTTTGCCTCGGTGCGCGAAACGATCACGGTCCCAGCGTTGGAATTGTCAGAGCTAGATGGTTTCATCGCCTTGAGGCCCAAAGATAAATGCGAAGCGCTGGACGAATTGGCTACGGATTGTGTACGTGATTTCGATCATTTTCGAGCCCCCCCGACAACATCCGAATTGGCAAGGCGCAACAAAGCCAACTTGACCGCCAACCAAAAAAAAATGCTTGAGACCTGGGGCTATCCGTATGTGATGAACGAGTTTCATTTCCACATGACGCTTACGGATCGGCTGGTGGATGACGAACGCAAGACAGTCATGGCGGAAATCGCACCACATGTGCGAAGCATTATGAGCACCCCGGTACAGATCAATTTAATCACGTTATATGCGCAAAAAAATGCCTCGGCACCGTTCGAGGTGGTGAAGTGTTATATGCTCAACGGCCTGCCGAATAGCCGATGGCTTCAACAAAAGCCGCGATAGACGTCTCTAGGTTTGCACCATTGTCGATCATCGTAACGTCATCGCCCGTGATCAAATATTCACGCGCCCGCTGTACACGACGCTTAATGTCTGATGAGCTTTCTCGGCCACGCGCCTTGAGACGTTGGGTCAGGATATCTTCGGCAACCGTGATGTAAAGCACCTTGACGGGCGATAAACGCTCGCGAGCTTCACTTACCACAGTTCTCGATACATTCAATATGACGTTGCGCCCGCGGTCTAGGTGTTGAGCCACGGCCTTGGGCACGCCGTACCTCAAATTATGAGCGCGCCATTCCAAAAGCATTTCGCCACGCGCCAACATGGTTTCAAATAAATCTCCAGATAGCGGAATGTGGTTCTCTCCGCCCGCATCAGCCGGACGGGTGATGTAACGACGTGGAAAAATATAATTTTCGTTGTTGGCAAGTACGGCTCTGGCGCCATCGATCAAGCTATCTTTGCCTGCCCCGCTGGGGCCGACCACCAAGAACAGTGTGCCACGAGAACGAGCCGGGCTAAGGGGAGGAGTTTCGGGCATAATAAGAGATGAACTTCATGCTGCGGGGGGAGAACAGGTGTCAGTATAGCGTGAATGTAGCATTGATATGACATCTATGTAACGATTTGGTGAACTCGCATAACGGCCTGTGATGCAGAAGATACGATGTTGGCTATAAGCGGGCGTAGGGTGTTTCCACTTGACGAAGGTCAATGATGGGGGGGCTTTAGAAGGTTACTCAATTGCGTAGCTTGTCAAAGTACACACAGCCTGTATAAAATACCCGCGCTTAAAAGCAATAAAGCCTGCTTCATACGGTCGGCAACGGTAACACAGGTGCAATGGGGGAGACACTGCCGATGGCCCGCTTGCGGCTGCTAACACGACAGATGCACGCTTCGTTGCATTTGCGCCGCCGTTGGGTGACGTGGCTGGCCGTGTTTGCTTTGGCCGCGCAGATTGTCGTGCCGTTTGGCCATGCGGTGGCATTCGATGCCGGTGTTGGTGTCAAATACGAAATCATCTGTACAGCTAACGGCATCAAACAAATTCCCGTCAATGCAGATGGCGAGCCAATCGACCCGCGGGTCGTGGCTCCGTGCCCATTTTGTTCCCTCACTACGGCACCGGTCCTTTTCGTTCCGATGCCCAGCACTATCATCGTCGCTGACCATGAACGCGTTCGCATCACCTTTGCTCGCCCAGCAGCGCAAAGCCAAGCCAGCATTTGGCGAGGGACTACACGCCCATCGCGCGCTCCACCCTTTTTCGTTTGATTTCAAAGACCGTGTAAAGCGCGTTCGTTGCCGATGGCAGTTGACGTAGGTTTTGCGCGTACACCCATAAATCAAATGATTATGACAAGGGGGCGCCTCCCGTTTCGGGATGCGCGATGAACAGATATGCACACTATTTTTTGGATGCCGGGCAAAACCCGCGCCGCTCTCGTTTCGCTCTTAGTGGGCTCCACCACCTTTACTCAACCGGCATTGGCGCAAGATGCCGCCGATCAAATATTGGATGAAATTTCTGTGACTGCCACCCGTTCGGAGCGTGGCACCAAGGAGGTCCCTGCCTCGATCACAGTGATCAGTTCCCAGCGCATCGATAATGAGAAGATGTACAACATCAAGGATGCCATTCAGGGCACGCCGGGTGTTCAGATTAATTCCAAAAACGGCGGCTACGATGCCCGTCTGGTGATTCGTGGCGCAGGCCAAAAGGCCAATTACGGCGTGCGCGAAATAATGGTTCTGCGTGACGGTGTGCCGATGACCGATCCCGACAGTTTCACGCGTTTCGATTTTATCGACACCCAAGACATCGAGCGCATCGAAATCACCAAAGGCCCAGGCTCGATCTATGGCGGTGGTTCCGCTGGTGGCGTGATCCAAGTGTTGTCGAAATCCGTGTTTGACCCCAACGCCGACAATGCTCGTATCGCCATGGGCACTGCCGGAACGTCGAATGCCCACGTCCGCGCCAGCGCCATGGCCACCGACAGCGATGCGATTGCGGTGACCATGTCGCGCCGTGCCGTAAACAATAGTTGGCGCCCACGCAATGAATTTGAAAGTACCCAAGGCAGTATCAAGCATGGTCACATGTTTGAAAATGGCGGGACCTTGGAATCCGAGGCGAGCTTTTCTGATGTGAACATGGATTTGCCTGGTTCCATGAGTGGCGCTCAATATGAAGAGTTCCGGCGCACCGGCAAACAAAACGGCAACAGTGACGCGTTTGATTTCTCCGGCCGGGATTCCAACAGTTACTTCTTCAATTCGAAGTACGAACTCCAAGATGACAATATCACTTATAAGCCACGTATTTATGTCACCAAATGGGATCACTATCACCCAGTCACCGGTGCCATCAATGTCAGCAAAGACAATGTGGTCGCGGGTACTGATGCAGAAGCGCACATGGAACATCAATTGTGGGGGCCCTCTACATTGGTCGGCGGCATCAGCCTGCGTATGGATCGCACCGACAATGCACGCAAGTATCAATACCGCGATGTTACCACCGGATTTGGCGGTCGTATTTCGTCCGTGAATTCAGATCAATTGGGCGCTTTGATGGAAACCGAAGATGCGCTGAACACGATGATCGGTGCGTTTGCACAAGAAACCGTGCGCCCAAATGACAAAACATTGATTGATGTCAGCGTACGTTTCGATCAGTCCGAGTTCGATATCACCACCAACGAAACCACCAAATATGATTATGGCACTGGTACCTATGTGGCTGGCGCAGGTTTGATTCAAGTCAACAAATCCTTCGATCTGCTCTCGACACGTATCGGCAGCAGCTATGCTTTGGACAAGTTCACTAACCTCTATGGTTCGCTGGCAATGTCCGACCAGGTTCCATCTGCAAGTGAAATTGGTACCAACACGTCGTTGAACGCTTCGACCACGTCCACCGCCGAAGTCGGTTTCAAGGGTCGCCAAGCTGGCCTGAGTTATGACGCTGCAATCTATTATTCAAACGTCAACGATGAAATCGTCTCGGTTTCGGAAAACGGCTCGACCACGTTCAGCAATGCAGGCGAAGTGCAAAAAATGGGTTTTGAATTTGCCGGTAACTATGACGTTACCGATGAAGTTTCCCTCGGCGCAAACTACGCCTACAGCGATTTCGAATTCATAAGCTTTAACGAACCAGTCAACAACGTGAACGAAAGCCGTGCGGGCAACAAAATGCCGTTCGTGCCGCGTCACCAATATTCGTTGTCTGCCAATTATGACAGCGGCTGGGGCTTGAAAGGTAGCGTGCGGACCGAGACTTGGAGCGCTTACTTTATGGACAATGCCAATACCGAAAAGTACAGCGGCTACAAATTCATAACCAACGCCAACGTTGGTTATGACATTTCAGAAGACCATTCGATTTCTCTGAATATCGAAAACTTGCTCGATAAGCATTATGCGGTGGAAGCCAAGAAAAGCACGCGTGGTACGCAGACCTATTCCGCCGGTCAGCCGCGGACCTTCTTGCTCAGCTATCGTCACAAGTTTTGATCTAGGGGAGACCCAAACCGATGAAATCGATTTTTAAAATTGCAGCCGTCGCGCTGCTGATAGGTGCAACGCCTGTACTCGCCCAACACGCGGGTCATGGCGGAGCACCGAAAGGGCCTGCGGCTCCGACATGGACGGCTTTTCCAATGCTGGTGTCGGGCGGTGGGTTCAGCCGCTCCGGTGCAAAGTTTCAGGCCTATAACATGCATGCCATGAATGGCGCATCGTTTGCCTCGTTCTATGGTGCCGGCAGCGAAGATATGGAGACCGCGACGACCAACCTGACTGTCGATGAAAATGGCGCGTTGTCGGTCAAGTCCGGGAAAAAAGGTGGCTATTACTTCGTGCGTGTCACCGGTCATGGTCCGGGTGGCGAAGAGGCCACCGCGACGACAACCAAGTATTTTTCCAAACCCGGTCCCGCGCCGCGCGATCTGTTGAATACGGGGCGCCCGGGCTTTGAAATTATGCCTGCGATCATGCCGCGCGAACACGGTCATTTCCGGGAAAACGAAATCTGGACCTTCAACGTGCGCATGGACGGTAAGCCCGTTGGCGGATTGGCGGTTATGTTAGAAACGTCAAACGGCACCAAGTCTGAATACACCACAAAATCCGATGGAACCGTCGATGTGACGTTGCCGGGCGATTTTGCAGACATCCCCAAGGACCAGTGGAGCCATGGACGCCCGCCGTCATCGACGTTCGTCGTCGCGGTGCGCGATGGCGGTCTTCTGGCGACCTATAACGATAGCTACAACCTCGATGCATTCGGCGACAAGAATTTATGGGCTGGCATCGGTTTTGCCTTGCTTGGCATGGTCGTCGCCGTGCCGGTCGTGCGTCGCGGCAAGAAATCTTAAGGGGGCGTAATCATGACAAACGCATTTACGCTTTCGCGCCTGCGCATGACTGTTCAGGTTGTGATGTTATTTTTTACCGTTTATGGCGGGGCCATCGTTGGGCACTATCTGGCCGACAAGGTCACTGGCGCATTGCCAGCGCTGTCGTGCGCGTACGATCAACAGAACGCGGGTTATTGTGTTTTGATCCCGTTACAGCATCAACTGCACCACCGGGTCGGCGAAAGTATCGTCCGCGCCCAGCAGTTCAGTTTCGAATATATCATCCCACTGGGCTTCACCATGCTGACGTTTATGGCCTTCTTCGTGGTGCTGAACAAAGCTTTTTGCGGTTGGATTTGCCCCTTGGGTACGGTGCAGGAACTGGTCTACAAAGTCGGGCGACGATTGCGTTTGCCCATTCGCCGCTTTACCCAAGACACCGTCGGGCGGGTGCGCCCATTCAAATGGGCGGTGCTGATCTTGCTGGTCCTGGTTTTGCCGTTGATGGCCGGACTGGGCTATACCAGCTATGTCACCGGCGATGCCTACTGCCAAGTGTGTCCGTCGCGGGTGGTGACCACGTTGCTCACGGCCAACGCCGAACAAATTGCGGTCAACACTGCCGACAAAACGGCGTTTGCATTTAGCGCCGCGCGCAGTGCGATCTTCGGCTTTGTCCTGATCTTGGCGTTTGGTATGCGGCAGCCCTATTGCCGGGTGTGCCCGATGCTGGCGCTGCATGCGGTGTTCCGCCGCATCGTGCCGTTACGTCTGGCGAAAAAAGAGACCGGCGACAAATGCGGTAAGTGCAAGGCCTGTTATCAGGCGTGTCCCATGGACATTCACGAGGTTGCGTTTGAGTTCGGCTCCAAGGCCTTTCACGCAGATTGCACCATGTGCGGACGGTGTGTGGAGTTCTGCCCCGACGATGACATGTTGGCGCTGAAACTTGGCCCGATTGCATTGTTCAAATCTTCGGGCGCGTATATGAAACGTCGCGCGAAGATCGACAAGCCCGATGGCACTTTACCGAAGAAAAAACCGGCGGCCACCAAGCCGGCACCGGCGGAGTAACGCCATGGGCGCGGAACTTTACGATCCTGATGCAGCACCCCTGGCCGTAAGCCTGGTTTCGATCTGGGTGCTGGGTCTGTCTGTCGGGCTCACCGCCTGCACCGCCACATGTCTACCGTTCATGGGCGCGTTGGTGGTGGGCGGTGGCCATAGCCCGGGGATGGCGTTTCGCCAGACCGGGTCGTTCGCGCTCGGTAAGGTCCTGGCCTATGCGGTGCTCGGCGGGGTGGCTGGGTGGTTTGGCGAAGTGTTGCTAGACGTCATCGAAAGCAACCTTGGCCACTGGCTGATCGGCGGCGTGAGCATCGCGGCCGGGGCATTTTTGGTCTACGGCCACAAGGCCGCGAAAGGCTGTGCAACGTCGCGGGTGTTTCAAGGTGCGCCGCCATTTGCGCTCGGCTTCGTGCTCAGCTTCGTGCCGTGCGCACCGTTGGCGGCGTTGTTAGCTGCTGCGGCGCTGGGCGCGGATTCGCTGCACGGTCTGGCGATGGGCACGGCGTTCGGTCTTGGTGCTGCGTTGACGCCGCTGTTCGTGGTGGTGCCGCTGCTCGGCCACCTGGGGCGTGAGATGGTCAGTGATCGCCCCGGATTGATGGTGGCGATGCGGTGGATCGGGGCCTTGGTGCTGGTTGCACTGGGCGTACGCCGCATCATGCTGGCTTGGTGAAGGAGGTTCGGTGGCGATGATGTCGCATTCCGCAAAAGGCATGTTCGCCCCGTCAGCCGCTTTTGTGGTGGCGAGCGGTGTACATGTTCTGATTGCGGCGGCGTTGATATGGATGCCTAAGCCCGACATCGTTATGCCGATGGCGGTGGGTGGCTTCGAAGTGGTCGATCTGTCGGCCTTTGGTGTTACGACTTTGCCGGAACCCGACCCGATCGAAGTGCCAGTTGAAGAAGACGTGGTCGAAGTGGCCAAAGTCGAGCCTTTGCCCGAGCCCGAAGTGATACCCGAACCCGAGCCCGAAGTGGTGAGCGAGCAGGAGCCTGTGCCGCTGCCTAAACCTAAACCGATCAAGATCAACAAGCCAAAATCCAAGCCCAAGCCGGTCAAGATAACCAAACCGGAAATAAAGCCCAAGCCGGTCGAAACGGCAAAAGTTAAACCCCAACCCAAACGCCAAGTCGATCCTTCGGTGGGCAGTCAGAACGCCTTCGTTGCGCCGCGAAGCAATGCTGCGTATTTGAAAAACCCCAAGCCCGCCTATCCGCCCATCGCACTCAGGCGCGGTATGCAGGGGCTGGTGTTGTTGAACGTTGAAGTATCCAAAAAAGGGACCCCGCTAACGGTTAAAGTCAAAAAAAGCAGCGGCTCTGTGCTGCTCGACAAATCAGCGTTGAAAGCGGTGAGGCAGTGGCGCTTCGCACCCGCGACACGAGGCGGCCTCCCCGTCGCGGCGACGGTCGATGTGCCGATTCGTTTCTCGCTGAACGACGCATAACAAGGAAGATATCTATGGAAGCCTCGAATATGGAACTGATGTCGTGGTGGGCCGATGCCGATTGGATTGTGCGCGGCGTGTTCATCGTGCTGATTGCATTGTCGGTGATCAGCTGGACCATCATGGTCTACAAAAGTTGGCAGCTGAGCGTGGTGCTGCGCGGCGAACGTGCGTTTAAAGGCCAGGGGCGGCCCAGCCGGGGACTGCCGTCGGCTTATGTCGTGGATGGTCTTCACGGTGTTGCAAGCACAGACCGCGAAGCCATGTTGGATGTGTTGGTTCGTGAAAGCCGCCTGCAAATGGAAGGCGGACTGACGTTGCTCGCGACCATTGGCAACACAGCACCGTTCATTGGTTTGTTCGGCACCGTATGGGGCATCATGCACGCTCTGCAGGGTCTCAGTGGGGCAGAAAACTTGAGCATGGATCTGGTTGCGGGTCCTGTGGCAGAAGCCCTGGTGGCGACGGCGGCGGGTTTGTTCACGGCGATCCCGGCGGTGGTTGGCTATAACCTTTTGTTGCGTCAATTGCGCCGCCTGTTCGGGGCGGTGGACAGCAATGCTGTACGCATTCTTTCAGCGCAATCGATGGAGGCCTAAGACATGGCGGGCGGCATTTCCGGCGGTGATCCAGACCAGCCGATGAGCGAAATCAACGTCACTCCCTTGGTGGATGTGATGTTGGTGTTGCTGGTGATCTTCATCGTCGCGGCCCCCTTGATGGCTGAAGCCTTGCGCGTCGATTTGCCCAAGGCCCAGGCCGAACCCATGTCTGAGCCACGCGTCACCACATTGGAGGTGATGGCTGACGGTACGCTGTTGCTGGATGGCGAGGCGATTGCGGATGCGGACGTGCCTGTACGTCTCAAAGCCATCCAACACGAGGATTCCGATCGGGTCTTGAAGCTGGGCGGCGATGGCGCGGTGCCTTATCAGCGCATTGCTGAAGTTCTCGCCATGGCAAAACAAAGCGGCATCAAACGTATCGCGTTCGCCACGCAGACACCGTGAAGAAATGCCTGCTTATGGCTATAAGCTGTGATTAATGCGCAATTCAAGATGGAAATGACAGAAGGTGTCGGTTCCAGTTTGGAATGCGACGGAGCAGACAATCTTGAGCCGTTTTCACATTTTAATGCGCGGCCAATCACACTTCCTGTCGCGACAGTAGTGTAAATTTACATCCTCAATTGCGATAATATTTGAGTAAACCGTTGAGTTTTGATTGGTTGCTCCGGTGCTTCTTTTGTCGAGGCAAATGGCATTGGCTGTGGCGTGCTGTCGATAACGAAGGCGAAGCTCTCGATTTCCTGGTCCAGTTGAGACGTAACGCCAAAGCCGCACTGAAACTGGTGCGTAAACTGTTGAAGAAATGGGGCCGAGTTCCCGTTCGCATCGTGACCGGGAAACTAAGATCCTATTGTATTGCTTGCAGGAAGATCGGTCTGTCCGCCAATGTGTGAAAGTGCGCAAGGGCTGCTGCTTGAAAAGCAGTCAACAAGAGTTTCTGCATCCGCCATCAGTTAATGTGCCAAATGCCAACCTGACAGTGCCGGTGCTACGCATTTGGGTCAGCAACCGCGAGTCCTCTTCGTCTGAAAATGCACTCAGCGTACTTAAAACATTAACAAAACCATCGATAGATTTTCATCTGGAGGCGCTATTGGAAGGGTCCTTTCAGGCTCGTTCCGGTGGGTGCCCGTTGCACGGTTATCCTCGACGGATCAATATTATTTTGGGAAATATAATTATGTCGCAGACGAAGAAATTACAAGCAGCTCACAACAAGGGACTAAGCCGCCGTAATGTTTTGAAGGCGGGCGCGGTGGGTCTCGCATTCGCTGCCGCACCGGCATACGTCAAGAACGCTTTTGCCAGCTCCGGTGAACTGAATGTTTTTTCCTGGGTCGATTACGTTCAAGACAACATGATCCAGGCCTTTGAGAAAGAAACCGGGATTAAGGTAAACCTATCCACTTATGGTTCGAATGAGGAAGCTGAAAACAAGATGAAGGCTTCCGGCGGTAAGGGGTTCGATGTGCTGTTTCCATCGATTACCAACGTGCCGAACTATAGCGATGACACTGCCCCGGGAGGCCATTTGCTGGCCCCGATCAATGAATCTAAAGTCAACATGGACAACCTCATTTCTTCGTTTACGCGCGATTCGTTGGGCCTCGGCGCGGACTTTCGCGGCAAGCGCGTGGCGCTGCCGTTCAATTGGGGTACCGAGGGCATCACATACAACTCGGATAAACTGCATCTGAACGAAGTCTCCTATGGTGATTTGTGGCAACCGGAATCCAAAGGCAAAGCGGCCTTTCGTCAGAAATCCATGATCATGGGCACAGGTCTGTATCTGGACTCGATCGGTGTAGTAAAGTCCAATCGCATGCTGGACGTTTACAAATCTGAGGCTGACGCACGCCGTGTGTGGGGCGACATCACCAAATGGGCGCTGGGGCATTGCGACAACTTCGGCGCGTTCTGGAACAATGCCACTGAAGCGACCACGGCCTTCAAGGATGCTGGCGCAATTATCGGCCAGACCTGGGACACCACTGGTCTTCTGTTGAACCGTGAGGATGCGGCCTGGAAATACCGCGCGCCGAAGGAAGGCATCATCACTTGGTTGGATTCCGTCTCGCTTTCAGCCCGTGGTGAAAACTCTGAACAGGCTTATGCATTCATCAACTTTCTGCTCAAGCCGGAAATTGGCGGTATGATGGCCAATAACACCGGCTACAACTCTGCCGTTATAGGTGCAGAAAAGTTCACTTCCGATATCTACAAGCGCCAGTTTTCCGAAGTTTACAACGCTGACGTTCTGTCAAACATGTGGTGGTGGCAGAAAGATACGCCATGGTTCTCCCCAGTTCGTAACGAATTCGTGGAAATCATCACCAACAATACCTGCAAAGCCTAAAAAACGGGGGCGTCTTAAGGGCGCCCCCGCGCTTTGATCTATATTTTCTGTCTATTATTCATCCGTCTAAAAACCATTACATTGGGAATTTTCATCATGCGCGGCAAAGGCGTTGAGCTGCAACATGTGGCCGTCAAGTTCGGAGATTTCACGGCGGTCCACCCTACGGATTTGCACATTGAAGCTGGCGAATTTTTTTCCATCCTGGGGCCATCGGGGTGTGGTAAGACGACGCTTCTGCGCGCCATATCCGGCTTTACCGAACCCAGCGAAGGCCGCATTCTGATTGGTGCTGAAGACACCCAGGGAAAAGGTCCAAGCAAGCGCCCCACAGCGCTGATTTTTCAAAACCTCGCACTGTTTCCTATGATGAGCGTCTGGGAAAACGTTGCCTTTGGTTTGGAAGCACGCGGCATGAACTGGGTTGATCGCAAGAAGCGCGCTTATGAGCTTTTGGACTTGGTGGAACTGAGTGACCACGCGCACAAAAAACCATCGGCACTTTCCGGAGGCCAGATGCAGCGGGTTGCGATTGCAAGGGCTTTGGCGGTCGAACCTGCGGTGCTGTTACTTGATGAACCGCTGTCAGCTCTCGACCTTAAGCTCCGCCAGCATATGCGCGCAGAACTGCGCAGCATTCAGAAAAAAACAGGGGTGACGTTCATCTACATCACGCACGATCAAGGCGAAGCACTCAATATGTCAGACCGCATCGCCGTGATGAACCGCGGCCGTATCGAACAGGTGGGAGACACGAAAACGGTCTACGACGCCCCCAGCACCCCATTCGTCGCCAGCTTCGTCGGCGAAAATAACGTACTGCACGGTACCGTCAATTTCGTAAATGGCACGTACGCTAAAATAGAAACTCCTATGGGCGAAATGCGTGGACGTAAACACCACTCAAATTTGCGTGAAGGCGATGAGGCCATGTTCTTCGTGCGCCCGGAATTGGTGGTCATGGAAGATGGCGAGAATGCCTTTGATGCAACGCTCATGCGTCAAGAATTAGAAGGACCATTTTTCAACCTTCACTTTGCCAACAACGGTCAGGAATTTTCCGTGCACATGACGAATTCAAATCACAATCTACCTGACGTGGGCGCACAACACAAAATTAGCTTCGATCCAGAAAGCTGCTTGATTATGGGTGCGGGGGAATTGGCGCAAACGGGCAGCGAAGCTTGATTGCGTACAAACATTTAGAAATGAGACCCAAATCATGCAGGAATTGGTGCGGACATATGGAAAAGGGCTGAGCGCGTTCTTCGTGCTGGCCGTTGTGGTGTGGGTGACGTTTATGATCGCGCTGCCGCAGTTGTCCATGTTGGAACAAAGCTTTCGCTTCAATGACCGCAGCGACGGGCTGAGCACCGTGAGGCTGAAGATGGCCAACTTGCAAGAACGGGCAAGCACGCTGAAATACGATCTGGATCGTGGTGAGGTGTGCGATGGTGGAGCCGGCGGCATGGTCAACCCACTTCTTGGCTCAATTCAAAACTGCAGCAAATTAAACGCGACCGAACAGCATAAAATGTTGATTGCCATCCGTGAAATTGGCAACCGCATCGATGAGCTAAGAAGTGATGAAACGCGCTTCATCGAAGCAAAGGATCAGGCGTTTCCTTATTCCTTAAAGAACTACACGATGATGCGCCCCTTACATGGTGCGGCGCTTTTAGAAACCATCGTAAGCGCCCTGATGGTGACGGTACTGGCGCTGTTTGTGTGCTATCCCGTGGCTTATACCATTGCGTTGCAATCCGGCCCAAAAAAGGCGGCGTTCCTCTTCCTGGCGCTGATTATTCCTTACGCCATCAACGAACTGTTGCGCGTTTATGCCTGGTTGACGATCTTCGACCGTGAAGGGCTTATCAACACCCTTTTGGACTGGCTTGGCGTGATCAGTTTCGCCGCCGATGAGCACATCATTTTTTACCGCGAAAAGGCATCCGTTTTTTTGGTGCTTATCTATACGTACATTCTGTTCATGGTGTTCCCCATGTACAATACGATGTCGACGTTGGACCCTAACCAGATCGAGGCAGCCCGCGATTTGGGCGCGAAAACGTGGCGAATTCATTGGAGGATCATCATTCCTCATGCGCGCCCCGGGATCGTGGTGGGGGCGATTATGAGTTTCATGTTGTCGGCGGGCTCTTTCTCCGTGCCGCAGATTATTACTCGTGGCCTGCAGCCCAAGTGGTTCACGCAGCTGATCTACGATAAATTTTACGAATCTCAGAACTGGAACCAGGGTGCAGCCTATTCGTTTATCCTGTTGACGATTTGCATGGCCTTTGTGTTTGGTTTGATGCGCCTGTTCAAGGTGAACTTGAAGGAGCTTGAACGATGAGCGAGAAGAAGTGGTCGAGCATTCTGCTCAACGGTTATATCGTGTTGTTCCTGTGCTTCATGTTTGGGCCACTGTTGATGATGTCGGCGGCCGCATTTAACGGGTACGCCCCGCCATCCGTCACCCACTGGGCTGGTTTTACTCTGCATTGGTTTGAAGACTTGCCCCGTCAAGGCCGACTGATGGGGTGTCTTGGTAATTCATTTGAAATTGCAGGCATCGTTGTTCCGGTCTCTGTTTTTCTGGGTTTGGCGGCGGCGATGCTGTTGACGCGGCTCAAGGCAAAGGGCACCTCTTTGTTGTATGCGCTCCTGGTTTCGCCAATTTTGATGCCGGGGATCGTGCTGGGCATTTCAACCATTCTTTTTTGGCAAGCAGTGGGCCTGGGGGCAGGTATGGCCACCGCGGTTATGGCGCAAATTACGTTCATTGCGTCCTATCCGATGCTGATCATTATGTCCCGTATGCAACGTCAAGACCCGGTGCTGGAGGAAGCGGCCCTGGACCTCGGTGCGACACCGATGTTTATGTTTCGCCGCGTGACCTTGCCATTTTTGATGCCGGCTATTTTGACGTCTGCAGTGATTGCCTTGCTGATGAGTTTTGAAAATTACAACACCACGGTTTTTGCCATCGGCGGCGACTGCACGTTGACGACGGAAATCGCCGCTCAGGCGCGTAAAGGCCACACGCCGATTATTAATGCGCTGGGCGTAATTTTCGTTGCTTTGACGGTGGCGGTATCTACGGTTTACGTCTTGTTCCTGCGCAAGGAAAGGGATCAAGGCTAAATGATATTGCTTAGCTGTCGCTGTCCGCTGGGGTTTGAAGATATCTTGCTCGCGCCCTAACTTGCGGTACTTTGGAAATGCACATCGACGTCATGATGCCCGCGACCAATCTTCTTGAGCCAAGGCAGTGGCAATACTGTTCCAGCGGTCATGCATCATGATCCACACACTGATACAGCTCTGTGAAAGCAACAGGACAACGGTCGCGAAATAGACACCTAAGTGTCATTAAAAGTTCTTTTGATGGGCTCTCGCGAATAAGGTCTGTTTGAATACAAATGGGCAAACAAGGATACGTCGATGAGTGAACGCAATAAAGTGATTTTGATCGTGGTTGACGGTCTGCGCTATGATACAGCCGTACATGAAATGGGTTTTCTAGAAGGCGCCTTGGCTCATGAGCAGGCCCGCCGTTGGGCTGTGCGTTGCGCGCTGCCGAGCCTGTCGCGATCGCTCTATCACACCATCCACACGGGCTTGCCCCCTCAAATCCACGGCATCACCAGCAATGACATAGTGCGGCAAAGTCAGCACGACAACATCTTTTCCGTTGCCCGTGACAATGGCCGCCGCACGGCTGCTGCTGCGTATAGCTGGATGTCGGAGCTCTATAATCATCTGCCCTACGACCCGGTCATGGACCGGGAGGTGGATGATGAAGCTCGCACAATTCAGCATGGTCGTTTTTATGCCGAAGATGACCTTCCCGACACCGAATTGTTCAGTGCCGCCGACATGCTGGTGAAAAAGTTTTCGCCCGACTACATGCTGGTTCACCCTATGGGTTGTGACCATGTAGGCCATCTGTACGGCGGTGAATCGAAAGAGTATCGCCGTCAAGCCGCCAATGCGGATAATCTGATGGCGCAGTGCGTTCCGGATTGGCTGGAACGCGGTTATCATGTGCTGGTCACGGCCGATCACGGCATGGATGCGCATGGCTCGCACGGTGGAACCCGTGAAGAGGTCCGCATGGTCCCGCTTTATCACCTCGGCGGTAAAATCTCCGGGGTAGAAACGGAAGAGATCAGCCAGTTAGCCATAGCACCGACAGCCTTGCACCTTATGGGCTTGCCGATTCCGAAAACCATGCAGGCAGCCTTAATATGATAATAGGCATTCATGGCCCTGATTTGTTCGGGTTTGTTGAATTCTAAATTGAAAGTTTTTAACAATATAATTTACAAAGTTGATGGTATTTTCCGGTTGTGCCGATCATATAACTTAAAGGCTCGAGCCCGTGCTGCATTGTCTATAGCCATGTATTGATAGCGTTTAATTTTGCATCCACCTTTCACCATTCGGCGGCCATTTTGGTGGGGATGCCTGACGAGGTCTTTCTCGATAGCACGCACGTCAAGGCGCACCATTGCGCCAGAGGCGGAAAAGAGGGGGGATGCAGGTCAGCGACGGTGACCACCATCACCCCGGGTGATGGCGGGGGCGTTTGCCCCGATCCGGTCAAGCCCGCGCTGGCGGCGAAGATTGAGGCCCTGTGGGCTAAGATCATCGACCTGACGGCACAAAATGCAGCCGTAAAAGACCGGATCGCCAGCCTTGAAGAACAGGTGGGCGACGGCTCATGGCGCGAGCGGCGCAAGGTCTGGCGGAAGCTGAAAAAACAGAACCGTCGGCTGCGCAAACTCGACCGGCGCATCGACGGCTATAAGCACAAGATCGAACGGGCACTGACCCGAATGGCGCGGCGGGGGCAGAGCTGGGATTTTGCGGCCCTGGGCGCCGCGTTCGCGAACACCTTCGATCTGCCCGAAATGGCCGACGGTGAACGCGATGATAAGCGCGAGGCCCGCAACGAGCATCGAGGTGACCATCGCGGCGACGACCATTCAGGCGGCGCAAACGGTGGTGGGCAATGTACCGCCACAGCGACACCCACGACCACCACCACCACGGTGGTGACGCATTATCACTATGACGACGCGGGCCGCCTGATCGCGGTGAGCGACGCCACCGGTCAGGTGATGCGCGAACACGTAGCGCTGGGCGCGATGCCGCTGGCGGTGATCGATTATGCGACGGGCGCGCCGGTGGTCTATGCGGTGCACACCGACCATCAGGGCACGCCGCGTCTGATGACCGACGCCACCGGGGCGGAGGTGTGACGCATCGCCGCCCGGCCGTTCGGTGAGACGGTGGCGATCAGCGGCACGGCGGCCAACGACAATCGCTTCCCCGGCCAATCGTTCGACGCGGAACCGGCCTGCACTACAACTACTTCCGCGACTACGACCCCACCATCGGCAGATACCTGCAAAGTGATCCGATTGGCCTCGGCGGGGGGCTCAACACATACGGCTACGTGGGAGGGAACCCGGTCAGCTATGTCGATCCGACGGGGGAGGCCTAGAAAATCCTGATGACCTAAATCTGCCTCAAACTCTCAAAAAACGATAGATTCGAAGCAAAACATGAAAATCACTTAACTATTTGATTTAGCGTGCGACTGGGTGCGTCCAGTCGCACGCTCAAAGTGTGAAATTCGCATTAAATGTTGTGATTTCGCAATTCAAGATGGAAATGACATCTATCGACAAACAGTTCCGCAAATAGTTGGGCCGAGTCAAAAATGACGGTTTTCAATCTGCAAATACAAAAACGGCCAACATCCTGATTTTTCAGGATACTGGCCGAATTTTGCGACATGCTTAGGTGTGAATACGACAAACTAAGCTGTGATATGACAAACAAAACTAGAAATGACAACAAGTGTCGGTTCCATTTTGAAATGTCGCAAGGGGCGCATTTGGGGCGAAGTTTTCACAATTGAGCGTGTCATTTTAACAGCTTGGTGTGCCGTGATATTGCAAAATCACAATTTAATATGTCACAGAATTATAACGGTTTTCTTTGTTTTCAACGCTTTTGAAAGGGGCCTGCCTGCGCACAAGTCAATTTCTCTCAGCTGGTTTCTTTGGTAAGAAATGATCAGATTTCCGCCAGGCGGTCTCAATAAATTCTGCCGCATTTGAGCCTTGATAGAGGATCGAGACTTCATGGCGGTGGAATGCATTACTAGGCGTGCGCGAGGCGGAAAGCCAATTAAAGGACCCTTCGATAATGACCCGGCTATCAACGGCAAGCGTTTTGTTGTGAAGTCCCAAGCCTTCGTGAACGGGAATGCCCGCTTTTTTTAGACAGTCTCTCGCCTTTGCGGCAGCTGGTTTCATTCTACCGTTCTGGGAGAGGTTGAGATTGCGGTCGTAAAGAATTCTGATGTCGACCTTGCGTGATACGGCGTCGCGAAGCAGCGGAATAAGGCTGTCAGCCTCAAGGGCGTGAATGGAGAGGAAAGGAGAGAAAATCAACAATCGCTTCTGTGACCGTTCGATCGCCTTGTGTAAGAGATCTCGGTGCTCATCCAGGGTATCAATACGCCGTATTTCGTTTTGGCCCGCCGCGATTGTGGCTAAGATTGGAGACGATGTTACGTTGGTGATCTCATTGGCCGGGTCGGCAAACAGGTGGCGTGCTAGCAATCCAGATGGGGAATTAGGTTTTTCAGGATCGAATAATGCCATGTTGCCAAAGACTAGGAAACTGTCCTTGGCGCGCGAAACTGCAACGTTCAACATATTGGCCCCCCGGTCAAAGAAATAACCCTGGCCGATGGCGTTGTTGCCGTAAACTGGTGAGAACAGAATAATGGGGAGCGCCGCTCCCTGCATGGCGTGCACTGTGCCGATCGTAACGGTGTGCTTGATGCCAACTTTTCGTAGGGCAGCTTTGATGGCGCTGGCTTGTGCGCGGAACGGCGTGATGATCGCCAAAACCTCTTGTAACTGGTCCGTATTGTAATGCTCCGTGAGGCGTTTACGGTTTTGCGCAATCCATTCGGAGATGACGTCGGCCTCGGCGGTATTGACATGGCTGCCGGACTTTCGGGTCGAGGGCGCGTCGATATGAGCGAATCCCATGGCGGGGAGTAGGCGATTTTGCGGCTCGGCGCGCAATGACTGCAAACGTCCCCCGTACACTAGTTCATTACAGTATGAGATGATATCGGGGGCGCAGCGACTGTGTTCGGAAAGAAGCATGCCGCGCTCTCCAAGTGCACCATAAGCGCTGGCATGCTGCGCGGCCTTCATGAGACTGCCGTCACAGGCCCGGCGTCCTGATGCGCTGAGAGCATCGGACTGTGATGCGAGGTCATGTTTAATCAGATTGCCTTGGTCGATGCCAGTTGGTATGCCCCAGATGGGTTCAATCTGGTAGACATCGCCAACGACAAGCGCTTTCTTGGCCAAGGCGAACAAAGGTGCTCCGACATCCGGGGCCACCTGCCCGGCTTCGTCGACGATTAACAAATCGATATAGTCAAAAAGCGGATGCGTTTCTCCGTCGTACCAATCGAACCAGTTAGGGCCACTAAGGGTGTGGAACGTTGATACCATGCATGGGGTCAGCTTGGTAAAGCGCCTGAATCGGGCCATGCAGTTTTCTTTGTTGCGGCCGACAAGGCGCTTTTCATCGCCAAGTTTTGGATCGAGGAGAGACGCCATTTCCTGGAGCCAACGTCCTTCCCAGTATCTGCCCGCAAGATAAAACAGGCGACAACGTACAAACTGGTCAAGCAACGCATTTGCTTCTTCTGGCTTACTAATGCATGGAGCCCATGTCTGAGGCGGTGTTTCACTCTTCTCGGCAATGTCGTCGAGGGTTTGTTGCCAGTCCGCTTCTGCTTTCCGCCACGCATTAACGGCCTTTTGAAGCCGCTTCAGTGCTTGGTCGTCCTTTTCTTGCTCAGCTGCTAGCCTTTGGAGTTTGGAGTCTTCCTTCTGTTTAAGTTTTTCGTAATCAGAAACGGCGGCATGGACAGCAGCATCGAGAACGGTTTCAAGCTCGCGATCTTCCGGCATACGTTCAAAGCCATGGCGCAGCATGGTGCTGCGAAGACGCGCGCGGCGTGGTCGCTGAAACCAGGCGAAAGGCAAATACTCAAGAATATTTTTGGGGAGAGACGCTTCGATGATCTCATGCCGGGCGGCACGTAGTCTTGTCGCATTGTCTTTTGCGCACGCTATGCCTTCCTCAATTTTATTTAGGGCGCGATCACGTTCCTCTGAACGGGTTGCGACAGTACTCTCGAGCTTTACAAGCGCAGCTTCAGGGCTTTCATATGATTCTACGGCTGTTCTGCAGTCCAACAACTCATGGCGTGTTTTCAGAACCCTGCGCAGATTGGCTTCCAGGGACACAAGATGATTGTGGATAACGGGTATGGTGCCGTCCAACTCAGACGCATTGCCGCCATTCCATGAATTAAAATGTTCGAGATAATATTTCTCAGCTTCTTGCAGATAGTCTTCAGTTTCAATTTCCCCTACAAATCCACTCCAAGAACTGCCTTTCCATCCAGGTTGCGTCGTTTGATAACCCTCACTGTCTTCCCGGTGTAGATAAAGTCCGTAGCTGTGCATTTTTGGAAGCCAGCGCTCCGCTATCGTTGAGCCAAATAGCGTGTGGCCGATAGGAATTTCCGCCGCTGCAAAGTTGTCGAGTATATTGGTCACCGCACGCTTGTTGGTCGAGCATGCCACAATAACTGGCGGCTCATCTCCTGTGATTGCGCTTTCTACCCAGAGGGAAGCAACGACGCTTTGCAACAAAGTGGTTTTGCCGGTTCCTGGTGGACCATTAACGGCAACAATATCACCATCTTTTGCAGCATGCGCTGCTGACAGAGCCTTACGTTGGGAATTTCTAAGGCCGTAAGTACCACTCATTTGCCCTAGGTGATGACTTTCATAGCTTTCGTAAAGCGGCTCAATGGAGCGGTGCTCTCCGTTGGCAAGCGCATTTAGTAACGGCGGGAGTGCCTTAAGCTCGCGTATATGGTCATAGAGCGTGAGAAGATTGTGAGCCAGCCCCCGAATCTCTGTGTCGAGGCGAATGCGGGGTGAGATTCGTTCGTAGCCTTCTACATTAGCGGCCTCAAGCGGTACATCTGCCATGGCTTGCCAAAGCTTTTGGGCAAAGCCCCAAAAAACCGCCCATGACGGTTCATCTTTTAAGGTGGAATGAGTGGTGAGGAACGCATCGACGTCCTCGACACTTCCGACTGTCGGTATGTCGCTACGCGAAGGCTCTAGATAAGTGCGGGCGACCCAAGGCAACGGGCCATTAGGTGCGCTGAACTTGCCATCGGGAAAGAGAAGTGCAGGAACCCAAAGTGGTTCAAGCGGTGCGCCTTTACTTTTCCTTGTCGTGCCGTGCTCTTTGTTTGGCGCAAAGACCAACGGAGAGATCAGCACAGGCAATGGGCGGGTGCCGTTGGGGCTATCTTCTTTGGGGAAAGCTTGGAGTAGCTTTTGAAATACATCCCTTGGGATATGGCCCGAGGCGAGAGAGGCCTCATCTATCTCAATGAAATCTTTTGTTACCGCACTATCCATGCGGTCGGCGTCTGCGAGACAGTTTCGCCAGTAGGAGACAACAGACTTGGCATCAATTGGTTGTGAGGTTGTGTTTTTCATTCTCGGTAATATAGCGGAGCAAAGTATTCCCGTCATGAGATCATATGGGGTGCCATGGAGGATAGATTATAGATTTTGGAATCTTTCGAGAGGAGGTGGAACATATAATGTATCAACCCCCTCTGCCCATATTTTGAGCTTGTTTTTCCTGTCATCACAACTCGTGCAAATTTCGATGCTTAAGGTACAGGCATTTTCTTGCAGGTTCTGGAACGTCTTTCCTGTTTCGCAGAAACGAGGATGAGTTCGAATTTGCTCTTCCCAGGTCCTGAGGTCACGTACACCTGCCTGGAACCCACTTGTAGCCTTGATACGGTGAATTCCTAACGCCTCTACCAAATGTACAGTAGTCGGAAACATTTCAGAGACTGTATTGGGAATGGTTATGGCGTTGGGAACTCCACAGAATGGGCGTTGCTTTTTTTGTGACCAAGCTCGATGTAGGAAGTCTTTAGCATCCATAATGTCAGCTGAACACGCTACTTCTCCGTAAAAAGCACCAGTAAAGTGATCTCTAAGAAGGTAATGGATGACATGGTTACGTTTAGACTTGCTAAGGCTCTCGAGTGAGGCTTCAAATGACTTTTCCTGCCATTCAAGAGTGTCGTCCTGCCTCACATGTAGGGGAATGAAGATGAAACAGAAATCGCAGACAAGACAGACGGGTGGTGCCAAGACGATCAAGGACTGTCCGTCGTCATATAAATTGGAACACTCAGCGGCCTATGATCGAAATTTAATTTTGTGTGCGCCTGAAACAAACCTATTCATGGTACAACTAAAGCTTGATATCTGACTTTGTAATTTCTGAACTGGAGATATGAGATGGCGCGGCCATTGCAATTGAGGGTGGAGCTTGTGGGAGTTGAGCCGCTTGTTTGGCGCCGGATTATTTTAACTGATGTGCTAACTCTTCTTGAGCTTCATGTTGTGTTGCAAGGGGCGATGGGATGGCAAGATAGTCATATACATAGTTTTGAAATTGGTGGTTTTAAATATGAAGTACCTGAGGATGATGTGTATGGGCCAGAAGAGGGCTACCTAGATGAGCGAGAGTTTGTCTTGGAGGGAGTTCTCAAAGGTATTTCAGAATTTGAGTATATGTATGACCCTGGTGACAACTGGCGGCACCGTATTGAAGTTGAGAATGTCATACCGTCCATTCATCAGAGAATGTACTGGGCATCCTGCATAGATGGCCAGAATGCCTGTCCTCCTGAAGATAGCGGAGGGCCATATGATTATCCGGATATTTTAGTAGTACTTAATGATGAACGTCACCCGGAGCATCATGATACTCTTAGATGGTTAGGCTCATTCAACCCAAAAGAATTTAGTATTAGCCAGGCAACGACACAGATTGGTTTGTTGTGCACGATCTATAGGGAGCGCGGCAAGGGGTTTCTTGCTAACTGGTCTGAGGTGTTGGTCGGCCTATATGCAGAGCAAGATAACAACTAAGTGTATTTTTTAATTAAGTTGATTCTAACACACAGTGTGTCGCCGACATCTCAATATATCTTAATAGTTACAGTAGCATATGACTCACACCCAGCTTTTATTGTAGTTCGATTGAAGAATCATATTGAAAATAAACGATTTTTTGCCTCTACCAACTCTTGACGATTAACGAAAACTCGTTATTAATCTTGACAAAATGGGATGGTTAGGTGGCTGGGAAATGGACGATTCTTCAAAGTTTAATGACCTGGTAATCCTGGGAGGATCTGACACCAATGAAGTGTCAAATTCAGCATGGCAAGTAAGTGCCGAGTCTGCTGATGAACTTATTAAATCAGCTATTAATAAGGTCTCCTTAGATGAGCCTGAGTTTTGGTCCAGGGGAATTGAAGGCGTAAATGATAGCGGGCATGGATTATTTTTGTATCCCGCGATGATGGTGCCTTCGGTTCAGCGCAAACTTGTCGAAATTATTTCTCAGTTTTCTGATGTTGAAGTTGCCTATGACCCGTTTTTAGGCGCAGGAACGAGTGCATCTGCATGTCTATACAACGGGATATCTTCTTATGGCCAAGATATTAACCCACTTGCAGTTTTATTGTCCCGAGCGCGCACAACGCCACTCCCTGGGGCAGAAAGACTTGTTCGTAGAGTGGTCCTGCAAGCCAAAAGTGATAAGTCTCGAGCTGTCACTGCAAAATTTTCTAAACGTGGGAAGTGGTTTACCAATTCAGCTTCACTTTATCTTTCCCGTCTGAGTAGAGCTATCCGCAAGATAAAAAATATATCTGAACGAAGGTTTCTATGGGTGTGTCTGGCAGAAACCATTCGCTTAAGCAGCAATGACAGAACTTCTACGTACAAGCTCCATGCAAGACCGCTTGAAGAGATTGCCTCTAGAAAAGTGGACGTTATTAAAGTATTTGAAAAAACAAGCATTGGGAACGCGCGGAGATTAAATACATTCCATGAGGGTGTATGTAAGAGCGGTCAGATTGAACGTAGTGCGTTATCAGAGTTCGTTACAATTAATCATGATGATGCTCGTTGCCCCAAAATACCTGTAGAGGTCGGGAAATTCGATTTTCTAATCACCTCACCTCCATATGGGGACAACATCACAACTGTTACTTATGGTCAGCATTCATATTTAGCTTTGCATTGGATCGACTGGAATGACATCGACCCCAATCTTGATCCTGATAAGTTTCTAGGAACGACCCAGCAGATAGATAGAATTAGTTTAGGCGGCAAAAAGCCTGATGACTTCGAGCAGGCAAAAGATGATCTTTGTGCTAAATCACCTACTTTCAAAAAGCAGATGCTAAAGTTGAGTAAACTTGAAAGAGATGGCGAACAGCGTGTTGTGGCTTTCTTTCATGATGTATTGATGGTGTTGAACTCAAGTGTGCCGTTACTTCGTAAAGACGCTTACCTTGCATTTACTGTTGGAAATCGAACAGTTCGCGGGCTTGAAATTGAAAACACGAAAATTATCACTGAACTTTTTGCAAACCTAGGTGTTGTCAAAGTGGATGAAATCACCCGGTCAATCCATAACAAGCGTATGCCCCATCGAAATTCTTCAGCTAAGACTATGTCAACGGAATGCATATCGATTTATCGGAATGCGCAAAATGGCTAGAAAAATACAAATGTCAAAAGCAAAGCCATCTTCAGATAATAAAATTGAAGAAAAAAATAAGGACCTTCAGTTTGATATTTCTGCCTCTGTAGTTCGCCAATTAGGCGAAGAGCTTATTTCCGATGAAGTGACGGCACTTGTTGAGTTAGCTAAAAATTCTTGGGATGCAGACGCCGACTGGATTCATATTGAAGTTGAAACTAAGGATGCTCTCGACAAGAGTAGCGGCTCGAATTTTGCTGGGGCAAAGACTCACATAACACTTCGTGATAATGGCGACGGCATGTCGCTGAGTGATATTGAACAGGGCTGGCTAACTATATCGCGCTCAAAAAAAAGTGGGATGAAGGCTCGAGGTGAGAAGACGCGAAAACTGCGCACCCCATTGGGGGACAAGGGACTCGGACGCCTCAGTACGCAGCGTTTGGGCCACAATATTGATCTGTTAACTAAAATGACAGGTGGCCCTGGCCATCACGTTTCGTTTTCTTGGAAAGAATTCACCGACGATTCCGTGCTCACGGAAGTGCCCATTACCCACCTTCCTTGTGAGAAAACGGAAAAGGGTACAACACTGATTATTTCAGACCTTCGGGACCCGTTAGTTTGGAATAAAAAAGGAATTGAGCGTCTAAGGGTCAGGCTATCTCAACTTATATTCCCTTTTCAATCCGTGCGACCATTTAGTGTGTACCTCAAGGTCAATGGTGAAACCATTGATCTTGTGGGTGTTGCTGACTCTATTAGAGAGTCAGCACCCTGTAAGTACAAATTTAATTTTGATGACGATGAGTTAGTTTTTTCTGGAAAAATTTCTTTATCGAAACTTAAGAGCGGTTCGGGAAGGCAACCTGAAATTGAGGAGCAGTTTGAGCATTATCTAGGTACTGATAATGGAGCAGATTTTTTCGCATTTCTTCAGCAGAGCAAGAATAGGATTGAGGGGGCAAAATACCTTGGTGGCGAAGGGGGATTTTTATATTTCTCAAACACTATTCGAATACAAGACGCGGGGGCTGAATTAGATGAGAATAATATACCTGCATCACCAGGTGCATTTGAGGGTGAGATTTTTGAATATATATTGAAGGGCAGTGACCAAAACGTCTTTGACAGTCAGTCAGAATTTAATGCCTATGTAAAAGAGCACTCAGGAATACGAATTTTCCGGGACGGTTTTGGGATCAGGCCGTACGGTTATGACAGAAATGACTGGTTAGCATTAGGAGGTGGCGCAACATCAAACACTTCATATTACGGGATGCGCCCATCGAACGTTATAGGTTATGTATCTCTTAGTGAAGAGCATAACAGTCTGCTGAAAGAGAAAACGGATCGCGAGGGGTTCGTACAAAATGCCTACTCGGAAAATTTAATTAAATTAATGAAAGAGTGCGTCAAACGGATTAATAAAAATCTTGAGAATTTGCGGCGTGGATATAATGAGTACAGAACAAAAAGATCGACACTTAATACTGGCCTTAAAACGATTGAGCAGAACCTTGATGAGGTACGTAAGGTCGGTACTGAAAGCCTTAGGTTATTGAAGCAAACAACGAGTGCTCTGGAGAAAGTTGAGAGTGCGTCATTAAAAGCACATGAGCTGACTAGAAAAGTGACGGAGACACCACTCTTCAGCAAGGCCCAGGACCGTCAGGCCGCTCAAATTTTATCAGCAACAAATGATGCGTTGGACACGGCAAAGGGAATACTTGGAGAAGTTGGTTTGCTGCTAAATAAAGCGGCAAAAGTTAGTGATATTTCAGATTTTCTTCGGCCCAAGATTGAAATTTATCAAAGCCAAATACAAGATTTAACAGAACTCGCGGCGCTAGGCTTGACAGCTGAAGCGTTAACTCATGAGCTCGAAGCTGTATCTAGCCGAATTCAGCATCAGACGAGTAATGCAAGAAAATCTGCCAAAAGTCAGAGTGTTAATGAGATTTGGCTAAACACATATTTTGAAGAAATTTCAACGGCAGTTTCTGCCATTCGGAAGCAGCTTGCTCATCTGGCTCCAACCCTTCGATATGTTCGCGAAACAAGGCAAGGAATCTCTGTCGCACAATTTTGCAAGGACATTGCTAAATTTTTTAAATCGCAGCTCTCAACCGACAGTGTATTGATTAAGGTAGATAGCAGTGGGTCAGACTTTTTAGTGGAGCTGAATCGCGGACGCCTAACTCAGGTTGTGGACAATGTCGTTTTAAATTGTCAGTATTGGGTAAAGAAAGCCAAAGATGAGGGGCTGATTGAACAGCCGAAAATAATCTTGGAATACGACATGCCGGTTATCAGAATTTTTGATAATGGCGAGGGCGTTGACAATAGCGTTGAGGAGGGCCTTTTCGAACCCTTCGTATCCATGAAGCCTAACAATGAAGGGCGTGGCCTTGGGCTATTTATTGCGCAGCAATTGCTAGAGCCAATGGGAAGTGAAATTACTTTGCTTCATAAACGAAACAGCTTTGGTCGACGCCATATTTTCCAAATTGATTTGTCCGGAGTGTTGAAAAAGAATGACGAATGACATATCTCCAGAAGATGCGTTGAAAGCGATTGAACATGCCAAAGCTATTGTCGGTGGTGTGTTTTCTGCTCTGAACATATCCACTGTTGTCTTTGTGGATGATGAGCATGAGGCTGACGTTAAGGATGCGCTTCCCCGGATTTCAGGCCTTATAAAAAAGTGGATAGATGATGGTTCTGACGAGCTAAAAATGCTTGAGGGGCATATCGAATTTCGAGCTCCCGACGATGTTTGGAAAAACCAAATTAAAGCGAAAATTCTGCAGCGATCTGAAGACCAAGATGCTTTTATTGAAAAGTTGATGGAATTGGCTTCAGTAGGGGATCACGTCCTTCAAATTCATAATCTTTTGAAGAAGATCATTCCGGTTCCTGAGAACCTTCACGTACTTCTTCCTGAACAATGGAGAGATCAGAAAGATGCTTTGCTTTCAGGCGCAACTGAAACTGATAAAATACTCATTCTCTTTGATCATGAATTGGGAGGAGTGCAAGGTAATTCTGCCTCTAAAGGCACAGCATTAATAAAAGATATTCAAGATCATATTGGAGAAAAAGTTATATGCGCATTGATATCCCATAGCATTCAACTTGGTGATGAGGTGTCAAAATGGGGTGCGCTGGCTAGTGAAGCTGGACTTGAAAGAAACACTTTCTTTCCAATTGCAAAACTTTCCGCGAATGACGTTATTAAATTTTCCATGGCCATAAAAAAAGTCGCATTAAATTTTTATTGTGGATCAATGAATAATGCACTGATTACTGCGCTCGAAAGCGCAACTAAGGTCGCCAAGGGGCAACTCCTCGATATTGATCCCTATGATTATGACTGGATGGTCCTGCGCTCCTCTCTAGGTGAGGGGGTTGCTGAGGTGCAAACGCTTTTGCGAATTTTTGCAGTTTTTCAGAGTGACCAGTTTTTCTCAAATTTTTGGGCAGCAGATACCGCATCCAATTTTCAAAAAGCCGTAGGTATTGCCAGGACTTTAAGTAGCGCAGAAGAAGATGTTCGTGATGATCATCCGGGCATTAGGCATGGTATACGTAGGTTAGAGGTTGTTGATCCAAACATTGTTTCGGTCAACAAATCCTTTCAACCTATCCAGTGCGGTGACGTGTTTCACTTAAACAACGAAGCAGAGAAAGATTTTGTATTGCTTGGACAGAGTTGCGATTTGATCATCCGTAAGGATGGGAAAAGAAGCAATCAAAGCGCAGGACGTCTTTGCGTATTGGTGCCAATTCGTAAAATGAAAAAAAGTGAAATTGGGGGGGCAGATGACACCCGATCTCTTATGCGTCTTGAGAGATACTATTCTGATAACGAGTTTCATACGGCAGTCATAGATTTTGCCAAAGCCAAACAAGTGGATAGCAATGTCCTTGATCTTGCCGGGATGTCACCAGACGGAAAATGCATTATCAACGTTGATGATGCGATTGAGAAGCCGTCCCATTTACATGCTGGGTGGCTAAAGCGGACCGAAATACTTGAGCGTTCATTTAAGAAGAAGGCAACTGAGATCGATCAGATCGTTAACGAGTTGAAATCAGATTATCTCAAAAAAAATAGCATCATAAATGCATGTCATATTGGGCCTGGTTGGAATAGTGAGCGCGTGCTGTATGAGAAGCGAGTTTTCGATTTCGGATTGCAGCGAGTGGAACGGATCAGGCCAGCGCAAGCCAATCAAATTCTCACTGCGTACGGTGCATACCAAGTTCGGCCCGGTGAAGGACACGATTATGCAAAAGACGGTTTTGCAAAAGACGGTTTGATAAAAAAAATCTCAGCCGCCCCAACGGTGGCTAAGGCTGCAGTGGGCTAAAAGCACTCTTCATTTATCGTCAGGACGTTTTGCAATTAGAGTAATTGATCCTAGTGGATGCCACTCGGGGATGGTGCTCTCAATTTGACCGTCAGGCAACAGCCAGTGATGTGCAGCACCTGGGAGCATTTCTGGCTCTATAGGGTGATTTGCATTTGGATTATGAAAGATATCCAAACCTTCTCCCCAACTTTCTTGATATTCTGGTGAATTTACCAGATGTTTGAATTTCTGAGGTTCGGTGGCATTGGGGTCGTGGTTAACTGCTGTTCCCTGCCGTATAAGAATCACATCGGTTGAGCCAAACCCAGCCAGCACTCCCATACGATTGAACTTTGAGATTGTGCCACTATTGCTAAATAACACGGCACTCACATTCTCTGAATCTGGAAGGTCAAAGAAACCAGAGGGAATGACCTTGCCTCCCCATTTATGTGTTTGAATCTTTCTGGGAGTGATGCGGAGCCCCCCATTCTCGTCACGCTCCCAGTCATGGTCATATCCGAATAAGTAAACGGGCAAGGCGGATCTTGTGTGAACCATTGATCCTAGTGAAGAGAAATCCTCAATAGCGAAAATTAGAGGCTTACCCGCGACGTTTGGTTTTTCCCAATAGCGTTTTGCTAACTTGGATGTCAGAGAACTCCCAAATTTTATCGGCATGTATTCGCGTAAAAAGGACCAGCGTTCCTCATCAGTTTTAATAGGAGGCGGGGGAACGATTTCACCAGTGCGATCGAGAGTAGGGTTTACCGTAACAGCTTCAACAGAGAATTTCCCGAGAACGCCATCACACGTGAAATCAGGTGTCGCGTGGATGTTTTCGATCCGATACCCCATCTCCACGAAGGTGGCGAAGAGGTATAGCTCCCAAATTCGAGCGTTAAAACCTGTTGATTGAAATTGCTCGACAAAATTGCCATCAAGATCTTCATACCAGTGCATCATCGGCGTGATTATCTCTCGGCCAGCGAAATATTCTGGCGTATCAGCAAGTGCGATGAAACCTGGATTTAAGCGATACGTATCTACAATCGGCGTAAAAAGGTTGAGAGGTTCCCCCTCCTCATCTCCCTGGTAATATTCTTCGTCGGATGCCATTGAGAGGCGTTCCATCTCACGCCTCAGAAGCGCCTTTGCCCAGTGGGCAGAAGGATAGAAATCTGTGAGATGCACTGACCTAAACCGCCCCATCTGATCTTTTGCGAGTGTTACGCCAGAGTAATCACCATCCGTATCGTCTAGGATAACAGTGCCGAGTACACGTTCGTTGGCATGCTCAAACCAACCAACCTCTTCTGCAATATGCAGTGTCATAGGCTGACGACAGTAGCCCGCAAGGGCATTGAAGCGAGTGAGTGTGATGGGTTTCATGATTTGGATTCTATCATAACTTTGTTACTTCCCCCGCCGTCTCATCGTCGGCATCACCCAACTCACCTTGTCCAACATATCCGTCGTGAGTGTCCCTTTGCGGCGAAGAATGTTCTGCGGCAGGGCTTGTCGTTGATGCCTGTGGAGAGCGACGGTTGCGTCCTCTGTGAAACAGGAACCGGCCTGGAGAAAGCGGCATGACTTCAGGAATCCTCGGCCTTCAGGCCGGGGAGGATGTCAGCAGCCCGCCCTGGTAATGCACACAAACCTCGCAGATGGTTTTACGCAATTTTCTGAAGTATCCATGCATTTCCGATGGATTGGCCTCGGTGTAATAGAGACGCTCCAGGGCACCGACGTTACGTGAAATCTGGGTGTACAGTGCTGCATAATCGGCTTTGGGGGGTGATTGATCTGCCGATGAGGTTTAGGGCGAATTGGTGGGCGATATACCGGATCCAGGGCATGGAAAATAAATTTTGAAGTGGATAGCGTACAAAACATGGATATCTACCCAATTAATGTCCATATATTGAAGCCATTTCATTTGGTCCAAGTCGCCACTTTTCAGCAACACGCTTTGCGGATGGGTTGGTGGACAGGATTGCATCTGCTTCTTGAAAAGCACTTGAGTAGCTAAATGCGAAGTGAGCCATCAGAACCACACCGATTCCTAAGATGGATTGAGTTAGCATTTTTTGATCTTTGATTAACTCTGCTTGCCCTACTTGCAATGCGCTTAGATAGCTAGAGTGAGAGTAGCCGCAGAGGTAGCCATAAATGTTCTTAAAATACTTCTCATGAAAACCAGCATTACGGCTTAGATCGGCCCAACCACTCCCAACTCTCCACTCACCTTCAAGCAGTTTTTTGCGCTGCTTCTCGGTGTAAGAGCCAAACTGTGGCAAACCCTCGATTTCTAGCTTCAATTGTTCGATTTCTATTTTTTCCTGAGCCAGGACCTCGAGTGCTTGAGCAGAAGATGCGTGAAACTTTTGACGGTCAGTCAAGCCGCCAAGGCACCATGTCTTATGCCTAAATTTACACAGCGAGGCGTCCGGATTTCCGTAGAGGTAGAAAAACACGAGGTAGGTTTCAAGAGCGGCACGAGCAATTACTTTTACTGAAGCATGATCAATAAAATAAATATCCGCAACACCATCAAGTTCGACAGTGGAGCCGATAGATAGGGTTTTCATTGAAACGAGATGCCTGAATAGTTTACTTGCGAGCACCTGAGCATCATTCCACCACGCCTCACCCGGCTCTATCTTTCTTCCTGCTTGCGAATTAACAAGTCGGATAAAGAGGTCAAGTAGTGTCGAATATTCTGCATCGTAGGGCATGGTAACCACCACCATTATTTAGATTTATCTACAAAAATGCTGTGCAAGCCGCGCTCCGCGTATCGCTTCATAGATATGCAATCAGTTCGATTTGCCCCATAGGCGCTGACGTTAGACAGCATGGGGCACGGATGCATATGTGAATTTTAGCTTACTATAAGTATATGAACCTTCACTTATGTACCGCTTCAGGTCGCCATCCGCCGCCTCAACGTCGGCATGGTCCAGTCGATCTTATCCAGCATGTCCATTGTAAGCTTCCCGGTTCCTTCCGTTTCCACAAAATAAATCAACCGACAGATGAGCTTCCAAGTTTCGCCGACCGATCCTTTGGTCATGGTATGGACGCGGCGCACGAAGGTTTCGTCTTGGATGATATCGATGTCGTGGAACTCGGCGTGTTTACACACCTGCACCATGAAACGGACGTAAGTTTTGCCGACCTTGAAGGGCTCCAGTGTGATGGGTTCGAAGCGGTTGCCGAATTGTTGGTCTGTCTGGATGGCGCGGTTGACGTCTTTGGTGCCGATGCCGATGAGAGGGATTTGCAGTTCGTTGCTCAAGAACTTGAGCACGTTCATGTAAACGCTCCGATCGCTCAGGTGTCCCGCGAGCATGGCGTGAAGCTCGTCGACAATGAGCATGCGGGTGCCGAGTCTGGTGAGAATCTGGAGCACCTGGTCCTGTTTGCGCGGGATCTGCCACGATGGTTGGAACGGGGCGCCAACGTTGCGCAGAATCTGGGTGTACAGCGCCGCTGAATCAGCCTTAGGCGGCGATTGGACGTAAACCACAGGCATGCTTTTGGCTTCGTCGTTGGGTTTGTCCACGGGATTGATCGTGCGTAAGAAGTGCTTCGCCAGTGTCGTCTTGCCGGCGGCGGGTTCGCCGATGAGCAGACAGCATTGTGGGCGGTGTGTTTTCGGTTGCATATAGATTTGGCGAAAACGTTTCAGAACGGTCTTACCGACAGGGTAGTCGACCCAAAACGGCGAGAAGATGCGATGGAAGATTTCTACTTCGTTTTCAGCGCCGCCAAAGAGGGACGGTTGGTGTTTGCGTGTGTGAGCCACGGTCATGATAAGTCCTCCCATTGGGGCTTGAGATCATCTTCGTCCAGTTCGAAACGACCGCCCGGCTCAACAGCGGACGCATTATCGTTAACGACACTAAGCCCGGGTTTGGGTTGGCTTTGTGCCGGTGCGTGAAGTTTGCGGCGTTGCTTGGTGCGACGTGTTTTTTTCGTTGTCTTCTTTTCGCTTTCGACCAACCGATCTAGATCCTCGTATGCAGCAAAAATGGCGTCTTCATCCACGGTTTCAGCACCTAAGGCCCTGAGGTGCTTTTCGGCGGCGCGGAAGTCCCACAGCGAAATGCTCGGCTTGTAGTCGTCGCGCATAGGGACCTCCACGTATTCTTTCGTGTCGGGATCGAGAAGATAGATCAGACCTATATCCCGCGGGTCGCGCCGGACGATGAACTTTGTCTTCTTCCCGCCTTTTTTATGATTGATGAGGTGGCGAATCCTGTCGTGGAAATAATGGACTTTGTCCCAAGAGATGCCGTCACGTTGTACTGTGCGCTCGCTGTAGGGCAAAAAGTTGACGCGCAGGCGCTCTTCGTCGGCGACTGGGTCGTAGAGTGGAATGCCCTTCTTTTTGCCTTTGCCTGAGAACCCTTCCGACCATTTGGCGATGGGTGGCATGTCGATGCCTTTGTGAATGCGCTTGTGATAAACCTCGGTGATGAATTGGGCCAGGAAGCGTTCCAGCGCGGCAAACGTCATCGCGGACTTTTTGTCGGAATCGTATTGCCCCCGTTGCTGGATGTTGGCGAACGTGGTGCCGGGCAGCGCATGGATTTCCGTGGCGACGCTGCCCATCAGGCGTTCGATGTGGCCGCCGAACTCAGGGCGTTTCGCGGGTCGCCATTCCAAGTTGATGCCGTACTCATCACAAGCCTTCTGGATGGTCTGGCTGCGAAAATCCTTGCCGTTATCGGCATGAAGGGTGCGCATGATGCCCCACACCGGCCAGCGTTCCTTAAGGCCCAGCCCCTCCAAGTACGCTTCTTTGCTGAGGGCTGCATGTTGCAAACACATGCCGACCGAAAACGCGCTGGGCGCATCGAGGGAAACATACATGCCCACGATCATGCGGCTGAAAACATCGATGGCCAACGTTAACCACGGACGTCCGATGGGCAGGCGCTCTTCGTCGTCCACCAGAACGATGTCCAGGAGCGTGTGGTCGATCTGCACCACCGCCAACGGATAATCGGCACCAGGGAACTTTCCTGCCGCCGCGCCGAATTTATCCCGTGCGGCCTTGGCGCCGTGGCGACGTTTGGTCTTTACCTGGGGAGATACGGCTTTGATGCGTGCGCGGATTGTATTTGCATGGGGCAGTTTCAGTTTGGCCGTTTTACATTTCTGCATGACGGCATCGATGACTTTTTTCTTCTTTCGATTTTGGTTGTTGAGATAGAGGGTCTCGATCTCATCCTTGATGATGGCTTCAACCCTCTTCGAGAGGCGGTTCTTGCGTTTACCGCGTCGATCCGGCGTCAGGTCGGAAAGCAGATGGCCGTCCTTATAGGCCCTTAGCCACCGTTGCACGGTTCGGACGCTCACGCCTGCGGACAAAGCCTGCGCCTCAAGAATTTTGGATTTGTTCCGTTCGTCGCCGAGCAGAGGTTCGATGGTTTCGAACCGCCTGCGGGCGAGTTCAAGGTCTTCGTCGGGAATGGTGTCAAGGGTCTTGGGTTTTGAAGCCGTCTTGGGTGCGGGCACCTTTAAGTTGATGACGTTGACGGCCTCCGTCTGACCGCCGTCCGCGTATTGGACGAGAACCTGATCGATGTCGATTTGTGCGGCAATCGTGCCCACGCGGTCATTGACCGACACTTTGGCGCCGACGGCATAGCTCAATCTGTCACTCATGATATCCTCCCGGCCCAATTTAGGACGCTGTCCATGGTGAGTTCTTTGTCGAGATCGGTGTGGACCTCTCCGGTGGCGATGAGGTGCCAGAGAACGCCAAGGCCGATATTACGTTCGGTCTCGTCGCTCCAGCAGGCATCGAGTACGCTGCCGCCGCTCATCGGGCCGCATTCCTCGAAGTGACGGAGGATGCGGGCAGCTCGGCCTGGGTCGGCTGGACGGTGGCGGAAGGGCAATAAGAAACGAATGTTGTCGAGCCGCGGCGTGCGGATTTCTCGTTCCGTCCACACCTCAAAAACCCATCCACGGGCTTCGGCGTAGTGACGTGCGGCGGAAAATTTTGCGTCGAGATCCGGTTTGAGAAACCTTCTGGGTTTGACCTCGATCAGCAACGTCTGCGCGCCCAGTCTGTGAACCAAATAGTCCGGCGTGTAATGGCGCATGCGCCCTTCAGAATCTTGGTAATCGATACGGACAGGTTGTTCTTCGATGTCTGTCACGTCTGGATCGAAGGCCATCAGGCTGACGAAATCGCGCTCCAGGGTCGATTCATAGCCGATGCTGCGTTTGCCGGGGCCCATAGCATGGCGGCCGGTCACACTGTTGTGGCTGATGGGAATCTTGCGTACAGGCATGGATGGGTGCTCCTAATCAACTTATCTACCATTACGCGATCTGTGTTCGAAAAAACAGCCAAAAATACTATATGTTGTGCTTGTTTATAATTTTACGTCTAATTGCTGTAGCGTGTGGCGTAACGACTTGTTCACCCAGGCACCGACGTTTTCGCCTTCCTTATGAGCCGCGCGTTTCGCCGCAGCACGTACGTCCGGGGAAATTCCATCCAGTTTCCAATAGCGGTGCGTGCCGTATGGCGCGTGCTTTTTGGCCGGTAGAGCTAGATCCCGATGGGCATGGAAGTGCAGACCCAGAAGATGTCGTAGCGCCTGGTAGGTTGGATGTACCCCTCGGGCCTTCAAATAAGCCTTAGCGGCCATGAGGTCTGCGCAGGTGGCTTTGCCGACCGGGGCGCTGAGGCACAGGGTTGCGGGCTCGCACAAAGCGAACGGCGTTGTCTTGGCGTCTTTGAGCAACACCCGGGTGCTGATGCCGACGTCTCTGCAGGCCGCCATGAACCGATCCGGCCAGTCCTGCATCAAGTTCATGGTCATGTTCATCAGAGCATGCCGACAGCGGGGATTGAGGCGCTCGATTTCCTTGATGCGGGGAATGCCGGAAGGTGGTTCCTTTCCGCCAATCCATTTGCGCAACGGCAATGCAAACCGTCCCGTCGCCAGTAGGCGGTACACGGTCCATAGAATTCGAAAATAGCTCAATGCATGAACGGAGCCATATGATCCCAATTGGCCCCAGCCAGTGTGGGCGGTCTGGGTGAGTGTGAGCTGAGATGAGAGATCATCGACCCGCTCGGTGACCGTATGGCGAAGATCAAAACCGCAGTTCCAGCAGATGCTGACGGTGCCGATGGATGCAGGGGTGTAGAGAGATTGGATTGGGGCCGTGCAGGCTGGGCAGCGGTCGATCAGGAGCGTTTTGTGCTCTGTGCAGGCGGTGACAAAGGAAAGCCGCCAGTGCTGTTTCAGATAGGAAACCTTGGCTTCGCGAAGGCACTGAGGACAGGCCTGTTGGCCGAAGGAAACGCTGGTCTGGTGCAAACCTGCGGGCGGCAACCAGATGAGTTTGACATGGCCGTCGTCCTGGTCGAACACATGACCCACCCAAGCCTTGAATGTGCGTGACCAGAGATTGTCGGGAGAAATGCCGGTGTGGGCGGAGAGATTTACAATCAACTCATCGCAAGCGAACCGATCCAGGTCGAGCCGGAACATGCGTGCACCAGGCAATGCGATGGGATAAAGCTCCGACGCGTTCAATCCGTTCGCCCATGCCAGTCTGGAAAACCAGGAGGAAAAGCTTTCGTCCTCGAGCAGCTTCGGACGGAACGGCCACAAGTTATTTGCAATTTGAGCGGAAGAGGTCATGACGCTTGCCTCGTCATGGTTTGGTTCAATATAATATTGTATACTTAAATTAATATCATTTTGAGTCATTTGTTCAGTACAAATAAACATAACAAAATAATTTGTTATAAGAAGTTTAATTTTCTTACGATGTATTTTTAAGATGTTTTATAGAGTTGATGTTTTGTTGCAATGTGAGGTGATGATTGAAAGGACTGTGTGAAATGCCCAAACGCATCCGCAAGCCATCGCATCCTGGGGATATTCTCAAGAGCCACTATCTGGAGCCGCGTGGCGTGTCCCAGAAACGCTTCGCGGACAGCATTGAGCTTAGCGAGAAGCAGTTGAACCAGATCATTAATGGACACCGGCGTTTGAAACCGGATGTCGCCGTGCGCCTTGCCAAGGCCTTGGAGACGACAACGGACTTCTGGCTCAATCTTCAGAAGGCGCGCGATGTGTGGGACGCCGAAGAAATGCACGTGATGCCGGCTCAGTTCCAATCCACAGTTTGTTGCATCGATCTTGAGGCATCATCCCTAGGCCCTGACGGATGGCCGACGGAGGTTGGCTGGGCATTTCCGGGCGGTATGTCCGGTGGGACTTTGATCAAGCCTCCGGCGGCTTGGATTGGTTGTGAGCTTCGGGATTTTCATAACCGATGGACAGGATGGTCTCACGAATCGGAAGCCGTGACAGGTATCACGCAGGACATGTTGATCCGTAACGGCGAGACACCTGAACGAGCAGCAAAGCGCTTTATGCACTTCACACACGGCGCAAAGTATTACTCGGATGCTCCCGAATTCGATCTGGTTTGGTTACGGAAACTCTTAGATGCTGGTGGCGTCGATGACGAAATAGAACTGCATGACTTCGAGAGCCTTTATGCGGAGATTGCTCGAGCAGAGAATCATCCCAACCTTTCCGAGGCGATTTACAGGGCGGAACAAGAATGCCCTAAAACACATCGAGCAGAGCAAGATGCCAAGCATCTGGCATTTATATATAAACTGATCGCCTCTTAGAGTGCGTGTTTTGGGCAAACTAATCTTATCTACGCATAGGATAACAAGTGCTCATGAATGAGAAAAAATAAACGTGTTTGGTGGGGTGAGAAAGATGTCTGTGGAAGTCAATGTCAGAAAGCACTTAAACCTCGAAAGGACAGGCTAATGACGGGTGCAAAACATCCCAATATCGGCTCCGCCTTTGACAGCCTTTTGCAGGACGATGGAGTGCTCGTTAACGTGACGGCAACGGCTACAAAGAGAGTACTGGCGATGCAGTTGCAAGGTGCCTTTGAGGAAAGTGGTTTGACAAAGACGGCTGTCGTGAAACGCATGGGCACAAGCTATGCAACGCTCAACAGGCTGTTGGATCCGAATGATGCCAGGATCACGCTTCATAACATTGTTGCTGTTGCACATGCCTTGAAGTTGCGGATCAGGATCTCTGTAGAGAAAGATGAACCTTGATGATACAGCGCCGCCGCAAACCTACGCACCCGGGTGAAATTCTGCAGGCTGAATTCATGAAGCCCATGGGCCTAAGCGCCAACAAGCTTGCTCAAATTCTAGAGGTGCCGACAAACCGCATTACCATGATTGTTACGGGCAAGCGTGGCATTACGGCCGACACCGCCTTGCGTCTTGCGGATGCGCTCGGCACAACTCCAGAGTTTTGGACGAATCTTCAGGCACACTACAACTTGGAAATGGCAAAGCGTACGTGCTGAGAGTCTTTGAGAGGATTGGATTGTTGAAGTTGCAGATGGTGAGGGTGAAAATTACAACATCCTAGAAAATTCTGATGACCTAAATCTGCCTCAAACACTCAAAAAACGATAGATTCGAAGCGAAACATGAAAATCACTTAACTATTTGATTTAGCGTGCGACTGGGTGCGTCCAGTCGCACGCTCAAAGTGTGAAATTCGCATTAAATGTTGTGGTTTCGCAATTCAAGATGGAAATGACATCTATCGACAAACAGTTCCGCAAATAGTTGGGCCGAGTCAAAAATGACGATTTTCAATCTGTAAATGCAAAAACGGCCAACATCCTGATTCTTCAGGATACTGGCCGAATTTTGCGACATGTTTAGTTGTTAAAACGACAAACTAAGCTGTGAAATGACAAACTAAACTAGAAATGACAACAAGGCGCAGAAGTCCTTGTGCCGTCTGTTTGGCTGGGGCGGTAGGGATCGAACCTACGGTACACGGCATCAAAAGCCGTTGCCTTACCACTTGGCTACGCCCCATCAAGGCCCTCGTCGAGGAGGGCGTGCGGGGGAAAATAAGGGGTAACGTTCACATTCGCAAGTGGGGATTGGCATAAATATGCACTTATCGCTTTGAAGAGATTGAGAAAGTGCCAAAATCCTCAGTTGGTGACTGACAGCGCACTCAGTAAAGCCTAGAAATTTGGCGGAGTCTCAAGCATTTCCGCCGCTTTGATCCACCATTGCGGATGCGCTTGGGCGAGGCGTTGTGCGACGGCCCTTGCGGAACTTTTCGTGGCGAACAGGGCGAAACAGGTGGCGCCGGAGCCGCTCATGCGTGTTAGCAGGGCGTCGCCGGTGTCGTTCAACGAATCCAGCACGATTTGAATTTCCGGCGTGAGCGCCTGCGCGGGTGCCATCAGGTCGTTGGTGCGTTCAGCCAGCAGCGCGGCCAGTTGGGTGGCGTCGCGGGGATGGTTGTGAAACCGGGCGGGCTTGGAAAAATCTTTTTCGCTGGCTTTGTAGGCTTTGAAAATTTCGGGGGTGGAAACGTGCGCGCCTGGATTGACCAGTACCAGCCATGCGGGGGGCAGATGCGGGGCCATGTCCAGTCGTTCGCCGATGCCGCCCATGTAGACGGGGAGACCTTGCAGGCACACGGGTACATCGGCACCCAGTTCCAGCCCGATCACATCGAGCATGTTTGCGCCGAGGTCGTCTCTCCACAATTTGAACAAGGTGGACAGGGTGCGCGCAGTGTCCAAGTCATCGGCAATATCGTGGGCGACGTGGTGGATGTCATGGTCGGAAAGCTCGATCCCCCAGAAATCAACCAAGGCCTTTAAGGTCGCTGCGGCATCGGCCGATCCGCCGCCGATCCCTGACGCGATGGGCAGGTTTTTTTCCAAGGTGATGTGAGCATCGGCGCGAATATTTGCGTGTGCCGCCAGCAAGCGGGCGGCGCGCAGCACAAGATTATCATCGTCCGCGGGAAGACTCTCGGCGAACGGCCCGGTGATGCTCAGACTTAGGCCCGCGCCATCTTCCACCGTGATGACATCGCCGACATCGGCGAACACCACAAGGCTATCGAGTTCGTGAAAGCCGTCGTCGCGACGTCCCGTGACATGCAGATACAGGTTGATCTTCGCCGGTGCGGAGCGAATGACAGTGCGGCGCTTGGGGGCGGTGGTAACCAAATGGTGAGCCCGCTTAATTCGATTTGACGGCGTCCAGGCCGCCTTTGATTTTTTGCTCCAAAGCCTTGGCCAGATCGGCGTCGGGGTCTAGGGCGCTGGCACGTTCCCACTGGAAGCGGGCTTCGCGCGTACGCCCCACTTTCCACAGAGCATCACCGAGGTGGTCATTGATGACTGGGTCGGACGGGCGCAACATTACGGCGCGTTCCATTTTTTTGACCGCTTCATCAAACTTGCCCAGACGGTAGAGGCCCCAGCCGAGACTATCGACGATGTAGCCATCACGGGGCCGCAAGTCGACGGCCTTTTCGATCATTTTCAGTGCCCGGTCCAGGTGTAGTCCCTGGTCGATCCAGGAGTAACCAAGATAATTGAGCACCTGAGGCTGGTCGGGTTTGAACTCCAGGGCTTTGAGAAAATCCTCTTCGGCCTCGGACCAACGGTCGGTCTGTTCATAGGCGATGCCACGGGAATAGAAAATTGTCCAATGACGGGTGGTAATGCTTTTGATGCGCTTAAGGGCGTTGGTGTAAGCCACGGCAGCCTCGGCGAAGCGCTGATGGCGACGCAGAATGTTGCCCAGTTCAACCAGCGAGACTTCGTTGTCGGCCCGCTCGCGCGCGAGTGCCCGCAGCAGGTTCACCGCATCGTCGGTCTTGTCCATACGGTCGAGGTTGTCGGCCATGTGCATGCGGGCACTCCAGCTCAGCGGCGAGGCTTTGGGAATGTTGGCATAAATGGCGTTGGCAGCTTTAAAGCGGTCGTTCAATTCCAGCGCACCGGCGACAACGACTTTGGCGTTGTTCATATTCGGGCGCAGATACAAAGCCAAATGCGCAAGCACCTGAACCCGGCTGTCACCAGTTTGGGATTGAAACACGCTGGCGATGTTGAACAGGGCTTCGGCGGCGCCGTCTTGCGCGGTCGCAACCGTCAAGGGCGTGCGCTGATTGGCTTTGCGCCGGGCGTTGGCCAGAGCCAACATGGCCGCACCTTCGCCATTGATGGTAAACTTAGTGTAAAGCTCGGTGGCCTTATCATATTGCCCCCGGCGTTCGTAATGGGCACCCAAAAGCTGCGTCACGCGGGCCGACATGCCCGCTTTGCTGAGAACTTTTAAGAAGTGCTGTTCAGCTGCCGCCGCATTGCCTGCGTGCTCTTCAATTAAGGCGGCATGCAGATCGTGAAAGGCAACAAGGGCCGCTTGTTCTTTCATCTGCGCCAGAGCTTTTAAAGCCCCCTTGTGATCGTTTTGGCCAACTTTTGCCCATGCGATCAGGGATGGCGACAGCAAGTTCACCAAACCGGACTTTTCGCCTTTTAGCAGTGTTTCAACCTTGGCGTAGTTGTTGGTTTTAAGTGCGTGTACAGCCCGCACAAGATTGGCGAAGGGGCCTGTTTTACCAGATTGTTCGACCTTCTTGAGTGCGATCAGGGCATCATCGAGACGTCCTTCGGTAAGGGCGAGGATATAGATACGCTTGTAAAGGTCCGCCGTGGCAATTTGCCCGCGGGTGGTGGCGGTGCTGTAGAATTTGAGCGCATCAAGGCTTTCCCCAATCTGCTCGGCATGGCGTCCGGCGAGGTAGTTGCCGGCGGCGCCTTCACCGATATGGGATGTACCATCGGCGGCGGAAGCGATCACGGATGCGCAGAGCATAAGGGCAAAAGTGCCATAGCCGAGGATCGAGCGAAGAGGCGAGCCTAAGGGCCGCGCGGGGGTGCGTTGAGCTGACATGGGGCGAGTGTAGCCGCCTCATGTCAGCTCCGCAATAAACGGTAGCGCCTATTTTTACATATTTGGATAGTTTGGCCCACCACCGCCCTGGGGCGTGGTCCAGACGATGTTCTGGGTGGGGTCCTTGATGTCGCAAGTTTTGCAATGCACGCAGTTTTGCGCGTTGATTTGCAGGTGCTGATGTGTCGGTGAGTTAGGGGCCTCGATAAACTCATAGACGCCCGCCGGGCAAAAGCGTTGCTCAGGCCCATCATAAAGCACCAAGTTTGTGCGTATCGGCACATCTGCATCTTTAAGGGTCAGATGACATGGCTGGTCTTCTTCATGGTTGGTGTTGGAAATGAACACGGAACTCAGTTTGTCGAAGCTGACCTCGCCGTCGGGTTTGGGGTAATCGATCATCATCGGCTTTTGCGCACGTTTCAGCTGATCGTGGTCGGTGTGGTGTTTGAACGTCCATGGCGCGCGCCCGGCGAACAGATAAGTATCGACCGCTGAATAGGCGATGCCCGCCCAAAGCCCGCTTTTGAACGATGGACGAATGTTGCGGGACTTATAAAGTTCACGCCACAGCCAAGACGACTTGAGGGATGTGGGATACGCATCCAAAATCGCGGGGGCATCCTCACCAAGTGCGGCGACGATGGCGTCTGCGCATTCAATGGCCGATTTCATGGCGGTGTGCGAGCCCTTGATGCGGGGCACGTTCATAAAACCCGCGGCCGCCCCGATCAATGCGCCGCCGGGAAATACAAGTTTAGGAATCGATTGAAATCCCCCTTCATTGAGTGCGCGTGCACCGTACGCGATGCGCCGGGCGCCCTCGAAAATCGGACGGATTTTCGGGTGGGTCTTGAACCGCTGCATTTCGTCGAACGGCGACAGATAGGGGTTGGTGTAATCCAGCCCGACGATGAAGCCGACGGAAATCAGGTTGTCACCCAAATGATAGAGGAACGAACCGCCATAAACATCGCTGGTCAACGGCCAGCCAACAGTGTGCACGACCGTGCCTGGCTTGTGCTTTTCCGGCTTGATTTCCCATAATTCCTTGATGCCGATGCCATAGGTTTGGGGCTGAACGCCATCACGCAGATGGAAATGTTCCATCAGGCCTTGGGACAGGGACCCGCGACAGCCTTCGGCAAACACGGTGTAGGTGGCATGTAATTCAACGCCGGGCTCAAAATTGGGGCCTTGCTCGCCGTTGGCCGTTTTTCCCATATCGCCGGTGGCAACGCCTTTAACGCGTCCATCGTCGTGGAACAAAACCTCAGCGGCGGCAAAGCCTGCAAAGACTTCAATTTCAAGCACTTCGGCCTGTTCACCCAGCCATCGGGTTAGCTCACCCAGCGACGCGACATAATTGCCGACGTTGTTCATTTGCGGTGGGGTAGGCAGCTTGAACGCCGAGTTGGCCGTGAGAAATACGAATTGGTCGTCCGTCACCGGGGTGGTGAGTGGTGCGCCCCTTTCTTTCCAGTCGGGGAATAGCTCGGTGAGCGCCACCGGGTCGATGACCGCGCCGGATAAAATGTGCGCGCCGATCTCGGAACCTTTTTCCAGCACGCAGACAGAAATGTTCTTGCCCGCAGTTTGGGCCTGTCGTTTGAGACGGATCGCCGCGCTCAGGCCCGCAGGCCCGCCACCAACCACGACCACATCAAATTCCATCGATTCCCGTTCCATGTGCGCGCTGCTCCTGCTCTGCCCTGAATTCTGGTGTTGAGCGTTTCGCTCTTAATTATATGATGCCGCCGTGTGTGCGGCTCATCTCCGTAAAAGTAAACCTCAGAGTTGTTGATGCTGCAACTGCGAAATCGTGATTTTGCGATGCAGCAAGGCTTTCCTTGCGCCGCGGCAGTGCTATGGTGTGCGCATGAACGTCTTTGAAGACATGATGCAGCATCCCGCGGACATTCTGGCCTGGTATCTAGAGGCCGGAGTGGACGAGGCTGTGGGCGAGGCCCCCCTTAATCGTTATGCGCTGGCCAAAGAAGCCCAGGCACAGCGTGCGGCTCAGGCGCAAGCATTGCTTAAAGATGCAAGTGGCGAGGCCACCGCGCCGGTGTCGTCTGCATCGTCTGGTCAGGGCGCGTCTCAGCCACCGTCCTCTTCCCCGCCACGGGCCGGTCTGGCTACGGTGCGACCGCCAGAGACCGAGGTCGGTGAAGATGCCCTTAAAAAAGCCGTCGAATTGGCCTCCGCGGCTAAGACGGTGGACGAACTGCACGAGGCGCTGAAAAATTTCGATGGTTGTCCATTGAAAAGGACCGCCACGAATTTGGTATTTGGCGATGGCAGCTCCGAGGCCCGCGTGGTGCTGATCGGCGAAGCGCCGGGTGGCGATGAAGACCGCCAAGGCCGCCCGTTTGTTGGTGTCGGCGGGCAGCTTTTGGACAAAATGCTGGCATCCATTGGGCTTGATCGTTCCGCCGTGTTCGTCACCAATACGGTGTTTTGGCGTCCGCCCGGCAATCGCACGCCTCATGGCGGCGAAATCGCCGTGTGTCTACCGTTTGTCGAACGGCTCATTGAAATTATTGATCCTGCAGTATTGATCACGGTGGGCGGTCCTGCGACGCATTCCTTGTTGGCGCAAAAAGGCAGTGTATCGCGCTTGCGAGGACGCTGGTTCACCTATGAAACGCCGAAAATGTCCCACCCCATCGACGCCACGGCGATTTACCATCCCGATCACCTGCTGGGTACACCAGCGCACAAGCGTCAGGCTTGGGCCGACTTGCTCGCGATCAAGGCGAAACTCGCCGAGCATGCTTAATCCTGCCCCGTGTGCTGAAGTGGCCTTGGTTGCCACATGTGGCCGCGTAACGTATAAGATTTATCAAGATTTAGATGAGATAATGAGCGCCGGTTCGTGCGTTGATTTTCCATACGCACATTTGAGGCGGAGCTTTTGAAAACATTATGTCTGTAAGACGCCTTTTTCGCGCGCTGACCATTGCTGCGGCCCTTATGGGGGCGGGCTTGCCTATGGTGCGATCCGGTCTTGCCGCAGAACCTGGCCTTGCCACAGAACAGGGGGCTCTTTCCACTATTCAGCCTGGTGGTGTGACCTTGCCGAGCGTTTTGAGCCAGGAAGATGCTGGGCGTTATCGGAAAATATTTGCTCTTCAGGAAAAGGGCAGCTGGGCCAGAGCCGATCGTGAGATCAAGCAGCTTAGCGACCGTGTGCTCATGGGGCATGTGCTGGCGCAACGATATTTGCATCCGACCAAATACCGTTCCAAATACAAAGAATTGAAGTCTTGGCTCACGCAATATGCTGACCATCATGATGCTAAACAGATTTATAAGCTGGCGTTGAAACGCCGTCCGGCGAATTACAACTATCCGCCCAAGCCGAAAATCGGTCGTGCTTTGTACAAGTCACCCGATGCTGTCAATGGCGTCGATAAGCCCAAACGCAAGCACCTGACCCGTGAACAGCGTCGCCGCGTGGCGCGTCTGAAAATCACCATCAAAAGCCATCTGCGCAAGGGCCACACCCTTGCGGTGAAACGGTTGTTGGGGACGGCGGAAGTCAAAAAACTATTCGATGCTTACAATATGGATTGGGCCCGCGGCCGTCTAGCCAAGGGTTATTTTATGGCTGGACGCGATGAGTGGGCTGTTGAATGGTCGGAAAAGGCTGCAGCGCGTTCGGGTAAGTATCAGTCCAGCTTGCATTGGATTGCCGGTCTTGCTCAGTGGCGTTTGGGACGCATGGACAAGGCGGCTGAACACTTTGAATTGTCGGCGAAGTATGATGCTTCGCCCTGGACCCATTCGGCCAGCGCCTTTTGGGCCGCGCGCGCGCACCTGATTTCACGCCGCCCCGAACGGGTGATGGCGTTGTTGGAAGAGGCAGCTCAGCACCCGCGCACCTTTTATGGCATGTTGGCGAATAAATTGTTGGGCCATGAGCCACAGTTCAATTGGGGCCTGCCGCCGATGGATGGCAGTGAAGTTCAGGCTTTATTGAGTTATCCGGGAGGACGGCGTGCTTTGGCGTTGTTGCAGATCGGTGAAAACGCGCTGGCTGAAAAAGAAATGCGCCAGACGGCGCGTTTGGCGCCGCGTGAGTTGTCTAACGGTATGTTGGCCATCGCCGCACACACCGGCATGGCGGAACTGACCATGCGCCTCGATGCGATGCTCTATCCCAGTGGTGGCGGCTTCGATGGTGCGGCATATCCGTTGCCGGCATGGGAACCGGAAGGCGGATTTAAAGTCGACCGGGCCTTGATTTACGCCTTGGTGCGTCAGGAATCGCGTTTCAATCCCAACGCCAAATCCGGCGTTGGCGCACGCGGCTTGATGCAATTGATGCCGGGCACCGCTAGCTTTGTCGCGCGCGACCGCACCTTACGTTGGAATAAGCGCTCACAGTTGTTCGAGCCGGAATTTAATTTGAAGCTGGGCCAGAAATATATTTCCATTTTGTTGAGCGATCGAAAAATTCAGGGTGATCTTTTTTTGATGGCGGCAGCGTGGAACGGTGGGCCTGGCAATCTTAACAAATGGCGTCGCAACGTCGACGACCTAGACGATTCGTTGTTCTTCATCGAAAGTCTGCCGTCGCGCGAAACGCGTATTTTTATCGAACGTGTGTTGACCAACCTGTGGATATATCGCAATCGGTTGGGTCAGCCTACACCGTCTCTGGATGCCGTGGCCTCAGGCGCATGGCCAAGCTATAACGCACAGGGACAAGAACCTCAGGAGGTGGCTGCCAATGTCAAAAATTGAAGGTGAACGGGAATTCTTGCCCGTCCGTATTGCCGTCCTGACGGTTTCCGACACACGAACATTGGAAAATGATAAATCGGGTGAAACGCTGGTTGCACGTATCGAAGCGGCAGGGCACATCGTGGCCGCACGCGAGATCGTCAAAGATGACGTCCCGACGCTGGTGAAACAGTTCAACACCTGGATTCAAGATGACAGCATCGACGTGGTCATCGCCACCGGCGGCACCGGCTTGACTGGGCGCGACGTTACGCCGGAAGCCTTTAAGCAGGTTTGCGAAAAAGAAATCCCGGGCTTTGGTGAAATGTTTCGTTGGATCAGCTACCAAAAAATCAAAACTTCGACCATTCAGTCACGCGCCACGGCAGGACTGGCCAACGGCACGTATCTATTCGCGCTGCCCGGTTCGACCGGGGCATGCAAGGATGCTTGGGACGACATTTTGGTCCATCAACTGGACGCCCGTACCCGGCCCTGCAACATGGTCGAACTGATGCCGCGACTTAAAGAACACTTGGTTTAGTCAGAGGCGATTTCGTCAGCGGCGCAGGCCACTGGCATCGTCAACGTCTACCAACGTTTCCACAAAGCCTATCTTCGTTCCGTCCGGGGTGCCTGCAATGGTGTCGCCGAGCGCGTGTTCGGTCGACCATCTTACCCCTGAAAACGGATTTATGATGTGTGGGCGGCGTTTGGCACCGATCAACCAGTAGCCACCGTCAGTGGCGGGGCCGAATACCAGATCATTATCGCCCAAGGCCTCGAATGCAGCAGCGATGTGTGGACGCGTTATATCAGGAATATCAGAACCGATGATCACCACAGGGCCTGGTGGCAGCGCCAACCACGGCCTTAACAAGCGATCACCCAGATCGCCGCCGCCTTGAGGGATTAGCTTCCATCCGCGCGGCCAAAGTCCCGGGGCCAAGCTTGCGCGGTCCGGCGTAATGCTGAGCCAACATGACCAGCGATCATCGATAAGTCTGCGGGCGATGGTAGTAAGGGTGTTGCGATAAAACGCCCATGCCTGAACTTGGCCAATGTCTTTGGCCAGGCGAGATTTGACTTTGCCCATGCGTGGGGCTTTTGCCATCAAAACAAGGTGTTTCATCGGTATAGCTTTTCGATCCAGCCCCGTGGCGCGCCCATTAAATGCAGCATCAGGCACACCAAATTACGTGTTGGACGTGCCCACCACCCGCCGGATCGATAGCGGCTTGCCGAGGTGGTCAGTGTCAGGTTAATGCGTTTAAGGCGCATCGGCCCGATCCTCTGGACCAAATCGACATCCTCCATGAGATTTTGTTCCCTGCGGTAACCACCAACGTGTTCGTATAAATCTCGATGGATCAGTAGGCCCTGGTCGCCATAAGGCAAGCCCAATACATCGGCGCGCCAGTTGGCCAGCCGGGCGACGCGCTGCGCGCCACGACTTTTTTGGTCAAAGGCCAGCCGAAAATAACCGACCAGTCCCTGGTTGCGGTCTTCGGTGATGAAACGGCTGGTGCCGGTTTCCCAATCGGGAGGCATCTGGCTGTCGGCATGCAAAAACAGTATCCACGGTCCTTTTGACATGGATGCGCCATGGGCCAGTTGTCGGCCGCGACCGGGATATGAATGGATTAGCTTTGCCCCGTGGTCGGCGGCTATGCGTGCCGTTTGATCTGTTGATCCGCCGTCAACGACCAACACCTCGACCAGCGGCGGCGCGGACGCTTGCACGCTTGCGAGGGTTTGCGCCAAGGTCTCTTCGGCGTTCAACGTGGGTATAATAACAGACAACATGGGCAGAGATTAACACGATGACGCCAGCACAAAAGCCTCTTTGATGTTCTTTGAATGTTCTTATTGATCTGCTATGGTGCGGGCATGGTCGATGTTGTGTCACATCCGTTGAAAAAGGGCCGCGGCGCGGTCTCTAACGTCTCGGGGCGGTTTGAGGCACACGCCCGCGTGGCGGTCGATGACGGCTGGCAATTGGCTGAAGATCGCGCCTTACCAGAAAAATTCAAGACCGAGGTGACAGTGGAGTGTGTTAAATCGGCGCTGACCCGCAACACCTCTCCGGATATTCCCTTTGATCGCTCGCTGAACCCTTACCGGGGCTGCGAGCACGGTTGTGTGTATTGCTATGCTCGACCGAGCCACGCTTACATGAATTTGTCGCCAGGACTGGATTTCGAAAGCAAACTATTTGTCAAAAAAAATATGGCCAAGACGCTAGAGGCTGAGCTGAGAAAGCCCCGTTACACGGTCGCTCCGGTGATGATTGGCGCCAACACCGATCCATACCAGCCGATCGAGCGCGAGCACCGCGTCACGCGCGAACTTCTGGAAGTTCTCCAAGCCTATCGCCACCCAACCGTGATCGTCACCAAGTCACACCTGATCACCCGAGACTTGGACATTTTGTCTGAGATGGCGGCGGATAATCTGGTTTCTATCGGCATTTCGTTGACCACGCTGGATGGCGATTTGGCTCGCATGATGGAACCGCGCGCCGCGGCACCGTCCAAGCGGTTGCAGACGATGCGCACTCTTGCAGATGCGGGGGTCGCGGTGACGGTCCTGGCCGCGCCGATGGTGCCGTCCCTGAATGACCATGAACTTGAGGCCATTTTGATGGCAAGTGCTAAGGCTGGGGCCACATCGGCGGCTTATATATTGTTGCGACTGCCATTGGAGCTGAAAGGTCTGTTCGCTGAGTGGCTGCAAGCCCACGCCCCGAACAAAGCCAAGCGGGTGATGAACTTGTTGAGCCAATCTCGCGATGGGCAGCTTTATATTTCAGAGTTCGGTTTGCGCATGACCGGTAGCGGGGTCCATGCCAAGCTGCTTAGTCAGCGTTTTCAGCTTGCGTGTAAAAAATTGGCATTGAATCCCACCGAACCGGGCGGTTTCAGCTTGAACACCGATGCCTTTACACGACCTGCGCGCACAGGGGATCAATTGGCGTTGTTTTAATGTGGTGGATATGTCGATTGTGAAGCCCCAAATAGTAGAATGGGAAAATTGACGGGGTGGGCACGCCAGGAGTGCGCGTTTTTGCGCGTATACACAGATGTTGCTCGAAGTTCGAAAATTGATTTTTTCAGATGAGCTGCTCCAGCAGGCATTGCTTGGTCATTGTGCGCGGGAAAAGGTCATCGTTCCCTATTCGAAAATTCAGAAAATACGTATCATCAACCCATCGAACGGCACAGTCCGGGTGTTGCTAGAGTTTGTTGCCGCCGACCCCAACAAGCCTTTTGAAGTTCAGTTGGATGAGCAATTTGTCCTCACCGCGATGATATTGGCCTGTAAAGTCTACGGTGTGCCGCTTCCACGAGACGCCACCAAGGCTCTCCAGCATACAGACCAAGGCCTCGCCATGACCATTTCTATGCGAATTGGGACCCCAATCCTGAAGTCGTTGGTCAATACAAATTGAAAAAAGCCGTAGATGTGTGAGCCACATATTTATTTGACCACATTCGAGTGGTAAGTCTTAAGGCATGGAGCAAACCGTCGAGGCGATCCAACACTCAGGACATTCCGACATCACCGGTATCGCCGTGGTGGTGGTGGCCGCGTTGCTGGGCGGTTTGGGCATGGAACGGCTCAAACAGCCTGCGATCTTGGGTTACATGCTCGCGGGCGTGCTGCTGGGGCCATCCGCACTGGGCTTGGTGAAAGACCAGAGCCAGATCGGCGTGCTAGCAGAATTGGGCGTGTTGATGTTGTTGTTCGTCATCGGCATGGAACTTTCCCTGCGTGTGTTCAAGCGCATTTGGCGCCTGACCGCGGCGGCGGCTGGGTTGCAGATCGCGGCCTCGACCGGCGTGTTCATGTTGATGACCACAGTGTTCGGCTGGCCCGTGCCCATGGCGGTGCTGTTGGGGTTTGTGGTCGCCATGTCCTCGACGGCGGTGGCGATTAAGATACTTCAAGATTCAGGTGAGCTCAAAACCCGTTCCGGGCGCATCGCCGTGGGTGTGTTGATCTCTCAGGATTTGGCGGTGGTGCCGATGATGCTGATCATCGGCGTGTTGGGCGCGGGCGGTTTCGACTGGGTCAGCGTGGTGCGTATTTCAGGCTCCGTTGGGATGCTGGGCGCGTTGGTGTGGTACTTGGGCGGGCGGCGTTCGGTCGAATTGCCAATCCCTGAATTGAACGGCAAAAAACGCGAAGAATTGGGACCCTTGATGGCCATCACGTTCTGTTTTGGCGCGGCGGCAATCAGTGGCCTTTTGGGTCTTTCGGCGGCCTATGGCGCGTTTGTCGCTGGGCTGGTGATCGGGAACTCCAACCTCAAAAAAACATTGTCGAGCGAGGTTCGGCCCATTCAGTCGATCCTGATGATGGTCTTTTTCCTGTCCATCGGATTGTTGATCGACCTCAACTACATTTGGGCCAACTTAGGTGCGGTGCTGATTGTTCTGTTTATGGTGACGGTGTTTAAAACGGTACTCAACGTGGCAATCTTCAGGGTGTTGGGGCAAGCCTGGCCGGTGGCCGTGGTGAGCGGTATCGTGCTGGCGCAAATTGGCGAATTTTCGTTCCTGTTGGCAGGCGTCGGCGTGGCGAGTGGAGTGATCCCGCCGGAAACCTCGCGTCTGGTCATCGCCGTGACGGTGCTGAGTTTGTTGATGAGTCCCATTTGGACCATCACGGCGCGGCGTCTGCATGTGGTGGCTGCGGATGGGATGGACACCATCGGAGACGTGTGGCAAATCGCCTGGGGGCGGGAAACGCATCTGGTCGCGGGCGGACTGAACCGGGCCGGTCGGGAAACGATGGGGCTGGGGCGGCGTTTCATAACGGCGGTTGGTGAGGTCCGGGCGAGACGGCGACAAAAGAGACTGTCCGGTGGTGAGCTGCCTTCGTCGATTGGCAATGCATCCCCGCCCGCGCTTCCAAACGACTTGCCAGACGAATACCTAGATGACCCACAAGACGAACTGAAGGATAATCGACGTGCCTAAACGGCCCAATACTCACCCCGATTTTCGAATTGAACTGAGCAAACCGGGCCTTATTGTCGGTGTCGATGAAGCCGGGCGCGGGCCCTGGGCTGGGCCGGTGGTGGCGGGGGCAGCGATCCTCAATCCAGCTACCTTGCCGAGGGATTTGATTGAGGGGCTGGATGATTCCAAAAAGCTAAAGGCGGAGAAACGCGAGGCGCTCTTGCTACGCCTTCAACAAACTGATGCGGTCATCGGCGTTGGTGTGGCGAGCGTGGCGGAAATCGACACTCTCAATATTTTGCAGGCGACCATGCTGGCCATGGGCCGTGCGGTGGCAAATTTGGGCGTTACACCCGATTATGCGCTGATCGATGGTAACAGGGTGCCGCAAGGATTGCCGTGTAAGGCGGAAGCGGTGGTTAAGGGCGATAGTCTTTCCCTGTCTATCGCGGCAGCATCTATCGTCGCCAAGGTGAGCAGAGACCACATGATGGCTGAGCTTGACCGGAAATACCCGGGCTACGGGTGGGTGCGCAACGCAGGGTACGGGACCAAGGCCCATCAAGAGGGCCTAAAGAGCATTGGTGTGTGCGTTGAGCACAGAAAAAGTTTTGCCCCAATTCGCAAGATGTTGAGTCTTGATGATTCCTGAGACTCAACATGTTGGTCTAACAAAATCTATTAACATGTTGATTCTATTTAATTCCTTGACGGCGATTCTTGGGTCGTTCATCTTGCCCTCATGAGCAACACAATCTTACCGCTGAACAAGGTCCTGCTTGGGGACTGTATCGAATCCATGGAAAGCCTTCCCGAAGGTTCCGTCGATATGATCTTCGCCGATCCACCGTACAACCTTCAATTGGGGGGCGATCTGCATCGCCCGAACAATTCCAAGGTCGACGCGGTCGATGACCACTGGGACCAGTTTGAAAGCTTCAAGGCTTATGACGACTTCTCCAAACGTTGGATGAAGGCTGCGCGCCGTCTGTTGAAACCGGATGGCACCATGTGGGTCATCGGCAGCTATCACAACATTTTCCGCGTTGGCACGGTGTTGCAGGATTTGGGCTTTTGGATGCTCAATGATGTGATTTGGCGAAAAACCAATCCTATGCCCAACTTTCGCGGACGGCGTTTCACCAATGCGCACGAAACCATGATTTGGGTCGCTAAGGACAAGGATGCGCGTTACCGCTTCAACTACGAAGCGATGAAAGCGCTCAATGACGATCTGCAGATGCGCTCCGATTGGACCCTGCCGATCTGTTCCGGTGGCGAGCGCCTCAAAAAAGATGGTAAAAAGGCCCACCCGACGCAAAAACCGGAAAGTTTGTTGTACCGGGTGATCTTGAGTTCGTCCGAACCGGGCGATGTGATCCTCGACCCATTCTTTGGCACCGGCACTACCGGCGCCGTGGCCAGAAAGCTGGGCCGCAATTGGATCGGATTGGAACAAGACCCCGAATACGCCCAAATTGCAGAAGCCCGCATCAAGCGTGTGAAGGTCCAACAGGATCTAGAGCTGTTGCGCACCCATAGCAAGCGTACCGCACCGCGTGTCCCATTCGGCACTGTGGTCGAACGCGGCATGCTCAAGCCCGGCGATGTGCTGTATGACAATCGCCGCCGCTTTTCGGCCAAGGTGCGCGCCGACGGCACGTTGATGACATCCGAATTCAAGGGTTCCATCCACCAAACCGGGGCGTTTGTGCAAAAAGCACCGAGTTGCAATGGCTGGCAATTCTGGCATGTCGAACAAAAGGGCAAGCTGGTGTGCATTGACGCATTTCGCGAACGCATTCGCGCCGAACTGCACTGACAAAACGTCGCGGGGGTACTTCCGCACACGACCGCGATTCGGAGGGTATCCCTCCGTCCCCCCGGGGCCTCACATTGTTCCAGGTCGCACTCGAACATTGCCCCGGGGGCTCATTTCCCCCGTATTGCCATCTTCGCTTGCACGGACCTTCTCGGTTGCCTAGAAACAAGGGGTCGTTCCTATAACTGTGCGAGGCCAAGATGTCGTTGAAATGGGATTCCCGCTTTATTCGTCTGGCGCGTGAAATCGCGTCATGGTCCAAGGACCGGTCCACCCGTGTTGGCGCGGTGATCGTGGCCGAGGACAAAACCCCCAGTTCATACGGTTATAACGGCTTCCCCCGCGACATCGACGATGACGCGGCCGAACGTCATGAACGCCCAGACAAATATGATTGGACCGAGCACGCAGAGCGCAACGCCATCTACAATGCGACGCGCACCGGCCAAACCTTGATGAAAAACACCATCTACGTGACCCACGTTCCGTGCCCCGATTGCGCACGGGCCATTTTGCAGGTCGGGATCAAGCGCGTGGTGGTCGATAAAGCATCCGTTGCCGATGCCGATTTCCAAAAACGTTGGGATGAAAAAGGCCAATTCTCGGAACGCATGTTCAAGGAAGCCGGCATTAGCCTGGATTACAGCGAAGCACTGAGCGAAGAACAAATCCGCGGCTGAGATTAATCAGCACTGACGTGAGGCGTCGGTTCCATCAGCGACGTGAACACGGTGGTGTCGCCGTTTTGCTCTTCGGGCTCGGATTGGTTTTGCGCTGCAGGAAGTGCTACGGGCTCATCCGAGGAGAGCGTTTCGATCAGTTGCTTGAAAACCGCTTCCTCGCAGGATTTAGCGAGCAGTTTGCGATCGGAAAAATCGCCCGCGTTGAGCGGTTCGTGAAACACAACATCGACTTCACAACCCATAGCACCAAAGACGTTCAGCAGGTGGGGCGCAAGTGTCATGTCGCCGAACCAAGTGTAGTTTTCGCGTGTGGTTTGGCTCATCAGTTCACCGCCGCGGTGGCGGGCGTAAATGATGCTGACCGGTTGCACCCAGGCCTCTCGATCGACATCGTCGAGGGCGGCGAATAGGGTGCTTTTGAAGGGCCTGATGTGTGAGCCGTCGGTTGATGTACCTTCAGGGAAGAGAATCAGGCTGGAGCCCTTGTTCATCCGTCCGGCCAGCAATGCGCGTTGTTGGGTGGCATCGGATGCGTTGCGGCTGATAAACACGGTGCGTGAGATGCGCGCCAGAAATCCGAAGAGCGGCCAATCCGCAACTTCGCTCTTGGCCACAAAAACACCGCCGCTAATGGTCGCCCCCAAAACGGGGATATCGAGATACGATGCATGATTGGCGGCAAACAACACCACCCCATCGCCGATTTTTCCGCTGACGTTCAAACGCAGCCCGGTTAGTGCGGAACACCCCTTGAAGAACAATTTGGCGACATGGTGACGCCTGCGTGGGACCAAGGCGAGCAGCAGAACGTACGGTCCCAACAGGACCCCCACCAGCCCCACAAACAGGCTGAGATTTACCCCCGCGCGAACGGCGGAGAACTTCATGCAACAGCACCCTGGTTGGTTTTGACTACGCTGTTTGCAGGGACCTCACTCGTCGTCCCTGCTTTGTTACTTTCGCGGGTGTAGTGGCTCAGATACTTCGAGGTTACATTTTCAGTTTCCACGATGATGTTCACATCAACGGTATTGAAGTCGTAATCTATGACTGCACCATCGCCGACCACGCTGCCGACTCGCAGATAGCCTTTGATCAGCGGCGGCATCTCGCGCAGCGCCTGACCCGCGTCGATGGTTTCTTTGGCCATCATGTTCATGTCGACATAACGCTCGTCCAAAGCATGGGTGCGAATGTGGCGTGGGGCCAAGTGGTGGTGGTAGAGATACGACAACGGCAGTTTCATATCTGTGGGGTTGGTGCCGGGGATGGATGCGCAACCGAACATGTAGCGGATCGAGTGCTCGAACACATAATCGGCGATACCGCGCCACAACAGCTGCATGGTGCCGCGTGAACGATAGTCACTGTCGATGCAACTACGGCCCAATTCAAGGACCTGCCCTGAACGGTGGATCAGCGGTCCCAGTTCGAATTCGCTTTCGGAATAAAAGCCCGCGTACTCATCCGCGACATTGCCGCGCAACAGACGATAGGTGCCGACCACACAAGGGTCCTTGACCGTACCGCGTTCACGATCGATCACCATCAGGTGATCGCAGAACTCATCGTAAGGATCAAAATCGCGCTCGGTCTTCAGAACCCGCGGCGATGGCTTTGCACCCATTTCATCATAGAAAATGCGGTAACGCAGCGCCTGAGAGGCATCGACTTCGCGTTCCGTTTCGGCCAGACGAATTTCGAGATTGTTTACGATTACAGGCTTCACAGCGCCATATCCTTTTCCTGGTACCATATAAGTTACGGTAAGGATCGACGGTTTTTGTGATGCAGGAATGACGGGGCTGTGAACGTTAGTTTTCGCTAGGGTTTCGGATTTATTGCGGTCTGCGTGGTGCGGTCAGGAGCATGCCGAGATATGATTGTGCGTCCAGTCTTTGATGAATGCCGTGAACAGCTTCATTTTTAGCGGCATGAAATCGCGGTGCTGCCGGATGAGGTAGAGCCTTAACTCGTCAATTTCGTAATCTTGAAAGAGCAAGGTGAGCTGTCCTAGCTCGATCTCGCTCTGAATGATGTACGATGGGATGATGGCGATGCCAACGCCTTGAAGCATAGCTTCCTTCATGAATGACGGGTTATTGGCGCGGTAGTTACCGGTGACGGAAATCGCGTGCGTTGAGCCTTTGTGCTTCAACTGCCATACGTCCGACCCGGTTCTGGTGTGGACGTAGCGCAAACAATTGTGGTGCAGCAACTCGTCGGGGGAATGGGGTGTACCATGGTGCACCAAATACGACGGCGCGGCGCAAATGTGTAATTTAATACGGGCGATTTCGCTTGCGACGAGACTGGAGTCCGGTAGCGCCGGAGCAAGACGCAACGCAAAGTCTATGCGCCCTTCGGTGAAATCCACGACTTCATCGGTTAGGCGTGTTTCCAGATTAATCGTTGGGTGTTTTAGGGAGAATTGCGCAAAAGCCCGGTTGAGAACCATCGCGCCGAGACCGGAAGGGCATGTGATACGCAAGGTGCCTTGGGGCTCGCCTTGCAATTCGGAAACAATATTTTCCGCAACGTCCGCTTCAGCCAAAACCTTCAGGCTTTGAGCGTAATAGGCTGCTCCAGTTTCGGTAAGGCTGAGGCGACGTGTGGACCGGTTGAGCAACTTCGCGCCAAGACGCCCCTCCAACCACGAAATTTGTTTGCTTGCCAACGAAGAAGAGATGGCGCTTTCTCGCGCGGCCTTGGAGAAGCTCTGCATCTCTACAATCCGGGCGAAAGTGCGCATGCAGGTGAGCGTATCCATCGGTAGGGTGCCTGTGTGGTTAATTGTGCACGAATTGGAAATAGTATCATGCAAAACTGACCATATAAAAGAATAAATAGAATTTGTATCGTGCGCTCAATACATCCCAATGGGGGATATATTGGTTATGAGGAGGTCTTGATGATTGTAAAACGTATGTCGGCGACGGTGTGTGCCGTGGCGGTGATATCGACCCTTAGCACGGCGGCATTTGCCGGTGCTGGGCAGGTTCCGGCGGTGGCGGCACATAGCCACGCGCCCGGCCCATCGGTTGCGATCGGTCCTATTGCTGTCGGCGGAAATGTGTCGGTGGTGATGGGGCTTGATGGGTTTGCGGGCGGCAATGTTGGCGTGTCGTCGGGTCCGGATGGCTTGTTGATCGTCGATGACCTGCTGCCCGGGTTTGAACATAAGCTGGAAGATGTGCTGAGCACGTTGAAAACATGTGTGGACTGCCAGGGTATCCAATACCTCATCAACACCCACTGGCACTTTGATCATACGGGGAACAACGAACATTTCGGTGGTGCCCCGGTGGTGATCGCTCATGAAGCCGTACGGCCATTGTTGGCGTCGCCGCAGGAGTTGAAAATGTTTGCCATGCATTTTCCTGCAAAAAGTCGCGCCGGTTTGCCGGATGTCACCTTTGACAGCAAAGCCTCGGTGTTCTTCAATGGGGAAGAAATCGAACTGACGCACTTTCCCAAAAGTCATACGTCAGGTGATATTTCTGCCTATTTCACCAAATCCAAGGTGCTGCATCTGGGCGATTTGTACTTCAACGGTATGTTCCCGGTTATTGACCTGGAACACGGCGGAAACGTTCGGGGAATGATTCAAAGCATCGAAACGGTTGTTGCAAACTACGATGCCGAGACCAAGGTGATCCCTGGACACGGCCCCGTTTCGAGCATGAAAGAGGTTCGCGAATACCTCGACATGCTTAAGGCAACCCTGAAGACGGTTGAGATGGCGAAAAAGGCAGGGATGAGCCTGGATGCCACCCAAAAACAAGGTCTGGATGAACGTTGGGCGTCGTGGTCATGGTCTTTTGTGCCAACGAATACCTGGATTTCATCCGTATACAAGAGCCTGTGAGGGTGCGCCGCGAGGCCTCATAATGCATAAAAAAGGCGCGTGGTCGGATAGACCATGCGCCCTTTTTTTATGGATTGGCTTGCGTGCCGTGCCTTAGCGCGTGGGCACCGGCTCGTCGCCCGAATAATCATAAAAACCCTTGCCGGTCTTTTTGCCTAACCAACCGGCTTCGACATATTTAACCAGCAGCGGGCAGGGGCGATATTTAGAATCCGCCAAGCCTTCGTGCAGGACGTTCATCACCGCCAGACAGGTGTCGAGTCCAATGAAGTCGGCAAGTTGCAAAGGACCCATCGGGTGATGGGCGCCCATGCGCATGGCGTTGTCGATGGCGGCCACGGTGCCGACGCCTTCGTAAAGGGTGTAGACGGCTTCGTTGATCATCGGCATCAACATGCGGTTGACGATGAAGGCCGGGAAATCTTCGGCAGGGACCGGAGTCTTGCCCATTTTTTTGGCCAGGGCGGAGACCGCTTTGAACGTTTCTTCACCCGTCGCGATGCCACGGATCATTTCAACCAGTTCCATGGCGGGCACCGGGTTCATGAAGTGCATGCCGACGAATTGGCTGGGGCGGTCGGTTTTCGCCGCCAAGCGGGTGATGGAAATCGACGAGGTGTTTGACGCTATGATCGCTTCGGGTTTCAGGACCGGGCAGAGATCCTTAAGAATTGCCTTTTTGACGTCTTCGTCTTCAGTCGCCGCTTCGATCACCAGATCGGCATCCGCAAAGGCGGTCATATCTGTTCCGGTCGTAATGCGCGGCAAGGCGGCGTCCACATCGGCTTGTTGCGCTTTGCCTTTTGCGACCTGACGGTCCATGTAACTTTTGATGGTATCAAGCGCCACGGCAATGGCATCGGCATCGGCATCCATCAGATGCACGTCATAGCCGGCAAGCGCTGAAACATGTGCAATGCCACGGCCCATTTGACCTGCGCCAATGACGCCGATCTTTTTGATGTTTTTCACAGACATAACGTTCCTCGTTCCCTTATCAGGGCCCTGAAACGAGCCCGGTACAGTGTGGCCAAGTCGATGGTTCAACTTTTTGGCCCAGATTGGTTTAGGCGTCAAACGCTCTTATAGTTTGTCGGCTAACTCAGGCAGCACGTCGAACAGATCTCCGACCAAACCATAATCGGCGACCTGAAAGATGGGGGCTTCCGCATCCTTATTGATGGCGACGATGATTTTACTGTCTTTCATGCCCGCCAAGTGCTGGATCGCGCCGGAAATGCCGACGGCGATGTAAAGCTCGGGGGCGACGACTTTGCCGGTTTGCCCGACCTGATAATCATTGGGGGCGAAACCAGCATCTACAGCCGCGCGCGATGCGCCGACAGCGGCGCCAAGTTTGTCTGCAACAGCTTCCAAAAGGCGGAAGTTTTCGCCCGAAGCCATGCCACGTCCGCCAGAAATAATCACCGATGCGGCCGTCAATTCGGGGCGTTCGGATTTGGTCAAGTCCGCACTGACGAAGGTCGAAATGCCGGGGTCTACTGCTGCGTCTATGGCTTCAATATTTGCCGCACCGCCTTCGGTGCTTGTCGCATCGAATGCGGTGGTGCGCACGGTGATGACTTTGGTCGCATCACTGCTTTTGACAGTGGCTATGGCGTTTCCAGCATAAATCGGACGCTTGAAGGTGTCAGCGTCAATTACCGCGAGAATTTCGGAAATCTGCTGCACATCTAAAAGTGCAGCGACTCTCGGCATGACGTTTTTACCGGTGGTGGTCGCAGCCGCTACGACGGCACCAAAATCGCCCGCCAGTTTGACCAGCAACGGCGCTAAGTTTTCCGCCAGCGGGTGGTGGTAAGCGCTCGCGTCCGCGACCAATACTTTGGCGACACCGTCAACTTTGGCCGCAGCGTCTGCAACGCTCTGGCAATTTGACCCGGCAACCAGTATGGTTACATCGCCCAGCAGCTTGGCGGCGGTGATCGCGTTCAGAGTTTGCGGCTTTAATTCGTTATTGTCGTGTTCGGCAAGGACCAGGATGTTCATCAGATTACCTTTGCCTCGTTTTTAAGTTTATCAACCAATTCCGCCGCGTCTGCGACCAGCACCCCCGCTTGACGGGTAGTGGGTTCTTCGACGGTCAAAATGGCCAGACGAGGGGTGATGTCCACACCAAGCTCGTCGGTGGTGAGTTTTGCGATATTTTTTTTCTTGGCCTTCATGATGTTGGGCAGTGACGCGTAGCGCGGCTCGTTAAGGCGCAGGTCGGTGGTCACCACGGCGGGCAGGTTCAGGCTTAGCGTTTCCAGTCCGCCGTCGATCTCTCGCGTCACGCTGGCTTTGCCATCGGAAACTTCAAGTTTGGATGCAAAGGTGCCCTGCGCCCAACCCAAAAGCGCGGCGAGCATTTGCCCTGTTTGGTTGCTGTCGTCGTCGATGGCCTGTTTGCCGAGCACCACCAGATCGGGAGCTTCTTTTGTAACGATGGCCTTGAGCAATTTGGCGATCGCCAGCGGTTCCAAAACAGCATCGGTTTCGACATGGATGCCACGGTCGGCACCCATAGCAAGCGCCGTGCGGATGGTTTCTTGTGCTTGTGTGACCCCCAATGAAACGGCAATGATTTCTTCAACCAAGCCTGCTTCTTTCAGCCGCACAGCTTCTTCGACAGCAATTTCGTCAAAGGGGTTCATGGACATTTTTACGCCCGCTGTCTCTACGCCCGTCCCATCCGTTTTAACGCGGATTTTAACGTTGTAGTCGACCACCCGTTTGACGGCGACCAAAACCTTCATAATGTTCGTTCCGGTATCTGTTAGATGACTTGAATTCAGTGACTTTTTAGCTTCTAGTTTTGCAACTACATACAAAGCTTCAGCCGAAATTTTAGCTTAGGCAAGTTTCGACGCACCTGCAAACGCTTTTCGCAAGTGCGAGATCAGATTGTGGGGCTTTGCGCCAACACGGATAATCAGGTTAGGCCGATCCGCCCGGTGTCCACAGGGTATCGTTTTTTCCCATCTCGTTTTCCGCCCTGGCGAGTTGAAATAGTAAATCTGACAAGCGGTTGATATATTTTATGATTTCAGGGTTGAGTGGGCTCTCGAGGTTGAGTTGTATGGCCGTGCGCTCGGCCCGGCGCACCTGGGTGCGCGCCATGTGCAGGCGGGCGGCGGCCTCGCTGCCGCCGGGCAGCACAAAACTGGTCAGCGGCCCCAATTGCTCGCTCAGGGCGTCTATTTCCGCCTCAATGGCTGCGGCGCGCCCGTCTGATAAACGCAGAGCCCCTTCAATTTCACCCGGTGTGGCTAAGTCCGCCCCCAGATCGAACAGGTCGTTTTGCACGCCCGCCAAAAACCTGTCGGCGGCAGACCCCATGATGAGTGCTGCGCGGGCATAGCCAATGGTGGCGTTGCTCTCGTCAATGTCACCGATGGCCTGAAAACGGATATGACTTTTGCTGAGGCGCGACCCATCCACTAGGCTGCTGTCACCACCGTCACCGCCGCGAGTGTAAATCTTTGTGAGTTTAACCATAGGGTTTTTCCTTCAATAAGCGATGAGGATGGTCGGGAAGCGTTACATGTGCAAGGTGGGATATTCTGCTGAGTATGCAACCGCAATTTGGCAACGCTTTCATGGGGGTCGTCCAAATGGACAAGTTGCGCAGATTCAACAGTAAGTATACGGTAGAATTCAAAGTATCGTGAAAAACCCGGCGCCATACGGGATAGGACGAGGTATGATATTCAAAGACCCTGAAGGTGAGCCGCAATGCGGCCAACGGGAAGGGAAGACTGTGTCCGGTTTGACATCAGACCAGGCGGTCTGTCGTTGTGCCGAAGTTGAGGGGCGTGCTGTGAGCGATGGTCATATGAATTTGGACCGGCACGATCTGGCGCGGGAATACGAGAAATTTTTCCAGGCGGTTGAGGCCAGCCCTTCGTGCGTGGTGATTACGGACAAAAAAGGCGTTATCGAATACGTCAATGATCGCTTTGTCGCCAGCACCGGCTACACCCGCGAGCAGGCGATTGGTCGTAAGCCAAGCTTGTTGAAATCGGGTCATACGCCACAGCATGTGTACCGGAGTTTATGGGAGACCATCAGTGCTGGCAACACCTGGCGCGGCGAAATGTGTAACCGCAAGCGTTCAGGAGAACACTACTGGGAATCCACGGCCATTGCGCCGATTGTTGGCGGTGGTGGAGAAATCACGCACTACGTTGCGGTTAAAGAAGATATTACGGAGCGTCGCCACGCGCAAAGTGAATTGCAACGTCGCCAAGAGCGAGACGCATCGCTGGCCGCAATCACCCGGGTGTTGCTGGCGGATGCCTCGGCCGCAGCGGTAGAAAAGGCGCTACAAATATTGTGTGCCAGCCTGGGCGCAGAGAGAGGTTATTTATTTCGCACTTCCAATGATGAGACGACCATCACCAATACCCACGAATGGGTTGCCGACAAAATGGTCTCACAACGGGGAAATTTCGTAGACGTAGCGTGTGAGCACTTCAAGTGGTGCTTGGACCGACACCACACAGGTCAGGCCGTGGCCGTCAATGACACCGCCGACCTACCTAATGATGCCGGTAAGTTCAGGACGACATTGCTGAGTGGGGGCGTTCAAGCCAATCTCAGTGCGCCCATCCACCTGGGGAAAAAGTTCATCGGGTTCGTCGGCATAGATGTGCACGCCGCTCCCCGGGCATGGGATGCTGATGACATCCGCCATTTGGAACAAGTCGCTGAAATTATCGGCTTGGCGCTGTTGCGTATGGAAGCCGAAGATGAATTGCGTGCGACTCGTGATCGGGCGGCGCGCGCGGAACAAAATCTTGTGGATGCCATCGAAAGCATGCCCGAAGGTTTCGTCTTATACGATGCCGAAGGTAAGTTGGAGATTTGTAATTCACGCTTTCGCGACGATTACGGTTATAGCGAAGAGCAAGCGCGTCCCGGTGTTCATTTCAAGACGTTGGGTCTCCTTGACGTGAAACAAGGAAATGTGGCGCTGCCGGAGGGGTTTGCGAACACTGAAGCCTATCTGGAGACCAAGCTGGAATACCGTCTGAAGCTCGAGGATACGTTCCCGGTACAGCTCAAGGATGGGCGTCATCTAATGACGCGCGATCGCCGCACATCATCTGGCGGTTTGGTTAGCGTTCAGACTGACATCACCAAAATCAAACAAACGGAAGAAGCCCTACGCTCATCTGAGCGTAAGTTCTGGGGCGTTTTTCACTCCAGTCCGAGCATGATGACCATTTCGACGTTGGAGGACGGTCGCTTTATCGACGTCAACGCCAAGTGGGTCGAGGTCATGGGGTTTGACTATGGTGAAGCAGTTGGCAAGACAGTGGCCGAGCTGAGGCTGTCATCGTCGCCCGCTGTGCGTGAACAGATGTTAAGTCAATTCGACAAAGACGGTGTGCTCACCGATTTTGAATCTCGCATCAAGACCAGAGGCGGAAAAATGCGGGATTTGTTGGTGTCGGGAGTCCGTATGCAGGTCGAGGGCGAAGAGGCTGTGTTGCTCGTCAACCACGACATCACGGACCGCAAAGCCATGGAACAGGCCTTAAAGCATTCCGATCAAGAGGTGAGAACCATCCTTGATAACATCGTCGAAGCGTTTTACCGCACTGGCGATGAAGAGGTTATCACCATGTGTTCCGCTGCGGTTGAAAACTTGCTCGGGTACACACCGGAAGAATTGATTGGTGTGTCTGCCCATTCATTATATGCCGATGGTGGAGAGCATGCAGCTTTCTTGCAGGCGGTGCAGGATGGTGGCGGTAAAACTCGAGACTTTGAAGTGCGCCTAAAGCACAAGGATGGCTCGGAAATATGGGCGGCGTCGAGCGGCCATTTTATCTATGACCGGGATGACAATGTCGTCGGACTTGAAGGCACGACGCGCGACATTACGCGGCGAAAAAATGCGGAGCATGCACTCCTGCTCGCCAAGGAACAGGCCGAGCAAGCCAGCGCAGCAAAATCGGATTTTCTTTCGGGCATGAGCCACGAATTGCGCACGCCGCTGAACGCTGTCATCGGGTTTTCCCAAATGATGGAATTTCAGGGGGACAACCCACTGAGTGACCGACAGCGTGAATACCTCGATATCGTCCGGCGCTCCGGAGAACACTTGTTGGCGCTGATCAATGAAGTCCTCGATTTGGCGCGGGTCGAGTCTGGACGTATGGATTTACATATCGCCCCGGTTGGGCCAGACGACTTGATTGAGGAGTGCACGGCGTTGGTCCGCGCGATGGCGGCGCAAAAATCGATCACGATCACCGTTGAGACTTGCCGCCAGGAGTTGCCCCATATTGCGGTGGACCGCATGAAATTCAAACAAATCCTCATCAATTTGCTGAGCAACGCGGTGAAGTACAATGTCGAGGGCGGCAGCGTGGTTGTGGTTGCAAAACCCGACGCACAATCAAATTTGCGCATCGACGTTACCGATACGGGGCGCGGACTTGATCCGGAAGAATGCGCAGCGTTGTTTGAACCTTTTCAGCGCCTTGGTGCAGAACGGACCGGGGTCGAAGGCACCGGGCTCGGTCTGGCGATGGCCAAGCGCATGATTGAAGCCATGGGCGGCGTTATCCAAGTGGCGAGTATGCCCGGAACAGGATCGACTTTCACCATCATCGTACCGCTTGCCGTTGGTTGACGGTTAGAGAGCTTACGGTTTGAGAAGGCCGCGAGCGATGACGTGAGCCTGGATTTCGGCGGCACCTTCAAAAATGTTGAGGATGCGTGCATCCACCAACACACGCGAAATGGGGTATTCCAACGCATAACCGTTGCCGCCGTGCACCTGTAGGGCGTTATCGGCATTGGACCATGCGACGCGTGCGGCCAGAAGTTTGGCCATGCCCGCTTCGATGTCGGAACGGCGGTCGAGATCTTTTTCCCGTGCCGCATGATACGTGATCTGACGGGCAATTTGTGTTTCCACAGCCATCCAGCCAAGCTTGCCTGCGACCCGCGGGAAATTGACGATGGGCTGGCCGAACTGCACCCGGTCATGGGCGTAGCGTAGCCCCAACTCCAACGCATTCGCGGCGACGCCGACGGCACGCGCTGCGGTTTGGATGCGTGCGGCTTCGAACGTCGCCATCAGTTGTTTGAAGCCCTGGCCTTCTTCACTGCCGAGCAAGGCAGAAGCAGGTATTTCCAGATTATCGAACGCCAGTTCATATTCTTTCATGCCACGGTAGCCCAGCACTTCGATCTCGGTGCCGGTCATGCCCGGTAGCGGGAACGGGTTGCCATCGGTGCCACGCGGCTTTTCGATCACGAACATTGAAAGGCCCCTGTAGCCAGCCTCGTTTGGATCGGTGCGCGCCAACAGCGTCATCACGTCGGAACGTGCTGCGTGGGTGATCCAGGTCTTGTTGCCGGTGATGCGGTAGACATCGCCATCACGCACCGCGCGAGTTTTGAGCGATGCGAGATCAGAGCCGGTATTGGGTTCGGTGAACACCGCCGTCGGCAGCAATTCGCCCGATGCGAGGGCAGGCAGATACTTTTCCTTTTGCGCGTCGGTGCCGCCAAGGCGGATCAGCTCCGCAGCAATTTCCGAGCGGGTACCGAGTGAGCCGACGCCGATATAGCCGCGCGAAAGTTCTTCCGTGACCACGCACATAGCAGTCTTGCCCATGTCGAGGCCGCCGAACTCTTCCGGTACCGTGAGGCCGAACACGCCCAGCTCTGCCATTTGATTGACGATGTCATCGGGGATCAGAATGTCGTCGTTGTGCCATGATGGCGCGTTGGGGGCGACTTCATCGGTGGCGAAACGGCGAAATTGCTCTTGGACCATTTCCAGGGTTTCATCGCTCAGGCCATCGTTGCCGTACATGCCGGTGTGAACATCCAGTAACGCGGCGATGCGCACACGCGCGTGATTAGAGTTGCCGTCCTGAATCAGGGTCTTGACCGCATCGGTGTAAAAACCGCGTACCGTGGCAGGATCAACGCCGAGATCGCGTGGACGCACCATTTCGACTTGGCTGATGGGAATGCCGCTGACCATTTGCGACAGGTATTCCGCCGTGCCGACTTGCAGGATCAGCGTTTCCAGTTCACCCAGCAGCCCCGCTTCGTTCAATCGCTTGGCCCAGCCGACAAACTGCTCGACGGCGACGGCGTACGTGCTGAGCCAAGCAAAGCCATGGGCTGCGAATTGCTCGCGATCCAGTAGCGTACTGTCAATCTTGCCATCGAGGACAATTTTTGCCTGAACGGTTTTTCGGGCTTCGTCGACCAGCGCTGTGCAGTCCGTGGCGGCCTGAGTGCAAAGCTCAAGGGCATTGCTCAAAAGGGCAGTGTTTGCGTCGCTCATGGTTGTATTCCTCAGTCGTCCAGGCAGTCTTCAAGGGTGCGGCGGCCAGGCTGCATCGCTTGTATCAACACGGCCATGTTACCGGGCTTGTGCTTGTTTTGACGCATCTTCACATGCGCATAAGGGATGTCGTCCCAGGGGAACACCTCGCTCATGCACGGATCAATACGCCGTTCGCACACCAGTTTGTTGGCTTGCTCGGCCTGTTTGAGGTGGGCGAAGTGGCTGCCCTGAATACGTTTTTGGCGCATCCATACGAAGCGCGCATCAAAGGTGATGTTGAAACCCGTGGTGCCGGCACAAAAGACCACCATGCCGCCGCGTTTGACGACGAAGGCGGACACGGGAAAGGTCTGTTCGCCGGGATGTTCGAACACCATGTCGACATCTACCCCCTTGCCGGTGATGTCCCAGATGGCCTTGCCGAATTTACGGCAGCGTTTCATGTAATCGGCGTAGCCTTCCTGGTCGTCGACGTCGGGCAACTGGCCCCAGCAATCGAAGTCCTTGCGGTTGATGACACCCTTGGCGCCGAGACGCATAACGAAATCACGCTTGTCTTCTTCGGATATGACGCCGATGGCGTTGGCACCCGCAGTGGCGATCAACTGCACCGCCATTGATCCCAGGCCACCGGATGCTCCCCACACCAAGACGTTATGGCCGGGGCGCAAAATGTGTGGACGATGCCCAAACAGCATACGATAGGCCGTCGCCATGGTTAGGATGTAACAGGCACTTTCTTCCCACGTCAGGTGCTTGGGTCGCACCATCAGTTGTTGTGCTTGTACGCGGGTGAATTGGGCGAACGATCCATCGGGGGTCTCATAACCCCAGATGCGTTGGCTGGGCGAGAACATCGGGTCGCCACCGTTGCATTCCTCGTCGTCTCCATCGTCTTGGTTACAATGCACCACGACCTCATCGCCGACTTTCCAGCGTTTGACCTTGGAACCGACGGCCCACACAATCCCCGCAGCATCGGACCCGGCAATATGATAAGGCTGCTTGTGCACGTCGAACACGGAAATGGGCAGGCCCAGAGCGGCCCAGATGCCATTGTAGTTAACGCCCGCTGCCATCACTAGAACCAGCACTTCATGGCTGTCGATCTCGGGTGTTTCAACGACTTCGATTTGCATGGCCTTGTCCGGCTCGCCGTGGCGTTCGCGGCGGATGGCCCACGCGTACATTTGTTTGGGGATATGGCCAAGCGGCGGAAACTCGCCAACCTCGTATAGGTCCTTTTTCGGCTGGTTCATCAGAACCTCGGCAATGCCGCCGGTGTTTTCGTCTACCTTGGCTTGAGCCATGTTGGCCTCCATTCCTGCCCTGTCTGTCGACCCATCTCACTGATGCTCCCAGCATCATTCGGTCTGTTGTGACCGGGTGGGTTCAGGTCGCTCTGGTATTGAGCGGTAATTATGAACGCATCTGAAAAAATATTGCAATGCACAATTTTTTCCGCACTTGCGAAATCGAAGTTGATGAGTGACAATCTTTTTGAGAAACCGCTGCACTTATAAGGTGGTCTCAAAATTCAGGGAGAGCATGATGACCCGCACCGCCGCAGACGCGAAAGCAAAGTCCGACGTTAAGGTTCAGGCTGGGACACACGCCGGCAAAGACCGCCCGTGGCTGTTTCGAACCTATTCCGGCCATTCGTCGGCGGCAGCGTCGAACGAATTGTTCCGCACAAACCTGAGCCGCGGCCAAAGCGGCCTATCCGTGGCGTTCGATCTGCCGACTCAGACCGCGCTGGATGCTGATGATGTCCTGGCGCGCGGTGAAGTGGGCAAAGTGGGCGTGCCGATTTCGCACTTGGGCGATATGCAGCGCTTGTTTAATGGCATTCCGCTCGATCAAATGAACACGTCCATGACCATCAATGCGGCAGCACCGTGGCAGTTGGCGCTGTACATTGCCACCGCCGAGGCTCAGGGCGTAGAGCGCAGCCAGCTTGCGGGTACGACGCAAAACGACATCATCAAGGAATACCTGTCACGCGGCACCTATATCTTCCCCCCGGCTCCCAGCATGCGTTTGGAAACCGACGTAATTTCCTTCACCACTCGGGAAATGCCCAAGTGGAACCCGATGAACGTGTGTTCGTATCACCTGCAAGAAGCCGGTGCGGAACCGTCCGAAGAATTGGCGTTCGCCATGGCCAATGCGATCACAGTGCTCGACATGGTTAAGGCGCGCGGCGAAATCTCGGCGGAAGATTTTCCCCAAGTGGTCGGGCGCATGAGCTTTTTTCTCAACGCTGGTATTCGCTTCGTTACAGAACTGTGCAAGGCCCGCGCCTTCGCCGAATTGTGGGATGAGGTAACGCGGGATCGCTATGGTGTCGAAGACCCCAAGCTGCGTCGCTTTCGCTATGGCGTGCAGGTGAACTCTCTGGGCTTGACCGAGGCGCAACCGGAAAACAACGTCTACCGCATCATGATCGAAATGTTGTCGGTGGTGCTGTCCAAGAATGCCCGCGCCCGCGCCGTGCAGTTACCGGCGTGGAATGAAGCCTTGGGGCTCCCCCGGCCTTGGGATCAACAGTGGTCGTTGCGCCTGCAACAAATTATGGCCTATGAAACCGATCTGTTGGAATATGGAGACATCTTCGATGGCTCGCAGGAAATCACCGCCAAGGTCGAAAAGCTGAAAGCCAAAGCCCGTGAAGAATTGGTGCGTCTGGATGACATGGGCGGGGTGATCCAAGCGGTCGAGCAGGGCTACATGAAGCAGCGCCTGGTGGAATCTAACGCCAAGCGCCTCGCGGCCATTCAGGCGGGAGAACAGGTGGTGGTCGGCGTCAATATGTTTACCGAGGGCGAACCCTCGCCGCTGGTGTCGGGTGTGGAAACTTTTCTGACCCCGGATGCGGAAGCGGAACAAAGCCAGATTGAAAACCTTAAATCCTGGCGCGCTGAGCGTGATGGTGTGGCGGTGGAGGCCGCGTTGGCACAACTGGAATCGGACGCGCTCGACGGTCGCAACATCATGGAAAGTTCCATCGTTTGCGCCAAGGCTGGCGTCACCACCGGCGAGTGGGGCGGTAAATTGCGCGAAGTTTTTGGTGAGTATCGCGCCCCCACGGGTGTCAGCGGCGCGGCCCGCGCACCGATGGTTGGCGCGGACGATGTGCGCGCCGCGGTCGCGCAATTGAGTGAGCGGCTTGGTACGCGTCCGCGCTTGCTGGTTGCCAAACCGGGGCTGGATGGCCATTCAAATGGTGCCGAGCAAGTGGCACTGGCAGCCCGCGATGCAGGCTTCGAAGTTATTTACGAAGGTATTCGCCAAACTCCGGCGGAAATCGTCTCGGCTGCGGTACAGGAAGGCGTGCATGTGGTGGGGTTGTCAGTATTGTCTGGCTCACACCTAACGTTGGTCGAAGACGTAATGAACGGCCTGAAGGCGCGTGGGGCCGAAGATATCCCGGTAATCGTCGGCGGTATCATCCCCGACCGTGACACGGTCGTGCTGAAAAATGCGGGGGTCGCGCGCGTGTTTACACCCAAGGATTTTGATCTGGCTGCGATGTTGGCTGAGGTTGCCGAGGTGGTGGCGGAAAAAGAAAACCTTTAAGGGGCCTGCTTCTTTTTGGCCAAGGGTGCTGTCACAGGGACAGGCACAGTCTTTTCATCGAAGGCCTCGGGATTGGCAATCTGGGTCTTGAAGTTTTGCTGAAGATATTTGACCACGCCGGGGCGGTATTTTTCCATCACCGGTGCCCAAGCCACGAACAGGCCGCCGTTTTTTTCGTAATAATTGATGTCGGGGTTGTTGCCCGCATAATGCAGCGCACTGGCGAGGTCGTTGGTGTGCCCGGCATAGACCCATTCGGGGCGCACGCCAGTGTGCCAAATGAGAAAGACTCCGCCTATTTTGTTGAGGCCCTGTTCTTCAGGATCCATCGACAATAGGGGAAAAAATCCGCCGGTACGCGAATGCACCCAGTTCGGGTCCACGGGGGCCGTGAACTGTTCCTGTTCCTCGTCATCGCCAAAACCAAACAAGCCCATTGTTCTCAGACCTAGCGGTTGAGTGTTGCGGTGTTCGCTTATTGTCCCAACGAATTTTGCTGGAGGGCAAGGTTGTCAAAACACCAAAAACTGTCACATACCTTAGATAATCCAGATTATATGTATATCAGAGATAACTTCAAAATTATTAATGCTCAATCAAAGGGTTGGGTGGCGAGCTTGAGCCAGTTGCGTGTGGCGTTGTCTAAAAGCACCTCCAATTCGGCAAAGATGTGAGCGTGATAAGCGTTGAGCCAGTGACGCTCGGCATCCGTGAGCAAATCGGCATCGATCAGCGCCCGATCTATGGGGGCCAGGGTAAGGGGTTCAAACCCCATCATTTTGCGCTCCGCCCCGTGGGGGGCGGGGACGTCGACAACGGTGATGAGGTTTTCAATGCGGATACCAAACGCACCTTCTTTATAATATCCAGGCTCATTTGACACCACCATACCTGTTGCCAATTCGGGGCCTTGACCGCGCTTGGAAATGCCTTGTGGGCCTTCGTGCACCCCTAAATAGGTACCGACTCCATGTCCGGTGCCGTGATCGTAATCGAGCCCTGCATCCCACAGTGCCCGACGTGCCAAAATATCGAGATCTTGGCCGCGAGTGCCGCGCACAAAGCGCTGGCTGGAAAGTGCGATGTGACCCTTAAGCACGCGGGTAAAACGGTCTTTCATTTCAGAACTGGGTTTGTCGTCTTCCTGACCGATGAACACCGTACGGGTCACGTCGGTGGTGCCGTCTAGGTATTGCGCCCCGGAATCAACCAGATACAGTTCCCCGCCCATGAGCACGCGGTCAGATTTTTCGCTGACCCGGTAATGGACAATGGCACCGTTGGGGCCGGACCCGGAAATGGTTGGGAAACTCAAACCACGAAAGTGTTCATTTTCTGCCCGGAGGCTATCAAGCATCGCAGCGGCGGATAGCTCGCTCACACGACCGTTTGGGGCTGTTTCTTCAAGCCATGCCAAGAACCGCACCAGCGCCGTGCCGTCGCGCTTATGGGCGCGTTTGACGCCATCGATTTCTGCTGGGGTCTTTTTGGCTTTGGGCAATTGGCAGGGGTCGGCACCCGGCAGGATGCGCGCCCCGGCCGTGGTTAGGCGTTCAATGATCCACGCGGGGGTGGACGAGGTGGCGATGCGCACGGCCTTGTTGCTATGGCCAAGGCCGTCAAGCGTCATGCCCAAGTGATCGGGGGGCAGGATCTCGACATCGCTGCCCAGGTGCGCGCGAGCGGCGGTGTCAAGCCGCGCATCATTTATGAACAAGGCCGCCTTGCCATCGCTGTTCACCAAGGCATAGGCGAGGACCAGCGGAGTGAACGGGACGTCACTGGCGCGAATGTTGAATGTCCATGCGATGGAATCGCCGGAACTGAGGATGGCGACATCGGCACCTGATTTTTTCAGGTCTTCACCCATGCATTCGCGTTTGGATTTGGATGTCAGGGGGGCGAACGGGGCGTTCAAAACCTCGACCGGGCTCATCGGCGGGGCGGGGCGGTCCGGCCACAGGGCATCAATGGGGTTCTCTGCCACGGCAACCAGATGGGCCTTGGTGTCTGTGCAGGTGCGTTGATAGGCTTCCAACTGCGTGGGGGTGAAAAGCCATGGGTCGTAGGCAATGCGGTCCCCAGCCTTGAGCCGTGAACGCAGCCACGCATCGGGGCCGATGGTCGCGATGGCTTGCTGGGAAAAGACTTCTCCGTTGATTTCGTTTTGGGCCTGCAGGGTGTAACGCCCGTCCACAAACACTGCCGCCTGATCAACCAAGACGACGGCCATGCCCGCAGAGCCGGTAAAGCCGGTCAGGCGCACCAGGTGTTCGGCGTTGGGCGGCAGGTACTCGCTTTGGTGGGCATCCGAATGGGGCACCAAATAGCCGACAAAACCATCGGCCTTTAGGCGGTCTCTAAGCTTTGTGATCAAGGTGGGGTCATGATCAATATGCACTTCGGCGTTTGTTTCTGCGGGCATGTTGTTGAAATGTCCTTGGGGCGCCAGTTTGGCGGTGTGTGGTTCTCATGTGTCCGTGCTTCTTGAAGCTAGGCATCCCCGCAGTTTATGGCAAGGGCAAGGTTGGTTTCTTGAGGTATGTTCTAGGCGCATGACTGATGCGGGTTTATAGCAATTTTAGCGGGGGGTAAAATGCGTATAATGCATGTCGTTACCCCGAATGAACTGGACCGGCGCGAACGTCGGCCAACTTAGGAGCCATAAAATGAACCATTCGATCAACACTGCGATCCAAAACGCCCACGAGCAACGCAGCATCTTTATTGCCGCAGCAATGAAACAGGCGATTGCATCTGTGAAAAGCATCTTCACGGTAAAACACGACGGCCAGTCCAACGGCGAATTGCCCCACGCTGCTTAAGTCAGATCCTACAAATGGATCAAAGGGGCTTGAACCCGGTTTTCAATCCGGCCCCTAGTCTGGCCCCTCGTCAGGCCTTTCAAGTTCAGCCACCACAGGTGCGTGATAGGATTCCGGCGCGTCGGATACGGCGGCGGGACTTCCGACCTCATCGTGCAGGGCTTCATTATGGCACTCCACATGCCCCAGCCAGCTTAGCAGTTGCGCCGACACCAAGATATGATCGGCCATGTGGGGACGGCCCCGATGGATAATGGAAAAACGCTGACTTTCCGGTAGGCCGCGCTCAGCCGCGACCAGCATACGGGGTGCGAGCGCGCCATCACCGGTATCTTCCTCATCGCCTTTGATGATACGCACCGGGGCCTGGGTGTCGTCGGAATTGAAATCTCCCATCACCGCAGCCAGCGCGTCCGGGTCCATGTCGAAAAGCCGGTCGAGGAAAGTGCGGACCTCCAACGCTTGCCCCGCGGCCTTGACGGTAGCGAGGAAGTAGCCCTCTGCCCATCCGGGCATGCTTTTCCAACTGTGACTGTCGCGTTTTTGCCCCGCGACATAGGCCGCGCGAGGTGCGCGCAGGTGGACGTTGACCACGATCATCTTGGCCCCATTTCCCAAATCTAGATCGGTATATAGAAATGGGCGGTCCCATTCGACCGGCACCGGGCTTTGTTGCGGCGGGTCCGATGTGGTGCAGCGAAATAAGGGCGCTTCAACCAAGTGGTTCCAAATTTCATCTGTGCTCAGAATCGGGAACCGCGACAGGGTCACCAGATTGTGGCGATCACGCACACCGCGCCCAGACGGACTTTTGGTGACGGCGCGGTGATAATATTCGTAGGGCGTGTCCTTGAGAACGGCGTCCAGTGCAGACAGGCTACGTTCGGTTCCGGCCGCGTTCATTTGTCCGTTGACTTCCTGAAGGCATAAAACGTCGGCGCGTAACCTTATCAATTGGGGGCGTAAGGTCCGCACACGCCCCTCCAAGGCCCCCCGTGCGCGCGGCGCTCCATCCAAGTTTTCCACATTGAACGTCGCAATGCGGACCTCACGGGTCGAGCCTCGTGCGACGAAATCAAAGGTGGAGGGTTTGGTCATGACAGGACCTCCTCCCATCAGTATAGCAGACGAGAGACCGGGAAGCTTACAGATACGGTGGTGCCTTGGCCGGGTGTGGACTCGATCAACAATGTGCAGCCGTGCATCTCGACGAGGTTTTTCGTCAACGGCAGGCCAAGTCCGGTGCCCTCAAAGCGCCGGGCCAGCTTGCCGTCCACTTGACCGAATGGCGTAAGGGCGGTGGCAATGTCGTTCTCGTCCATGCCGATGCCCGTGTCGATAACGGAGATCACCAGGGCAGAAGATTTGCGGGCGGACGCCTTGATCACAATCTTGCCGCCCTCGGGGGTGAATTTGACCGCGTTGGATAAAATATTGAGCAGAACTTGCTTAATGCGCTGATTGTCGACCATCAAATCGGGCAAATTTTTGGCCAGGCGTTTGGTCAGCGATAGTTTCGCCTTCGACGCGCTGTCTTTGACCAAGTTCACGGAGGTGTCGACCAATTCAGAGACGGCAACACGTTCAGGATACAATTCCATACGCCCGGATTCAATGCGCGCGACATCCAAAATATCGTTGATTACGGTCAGCAGATGAGAGCCGGAATCATGAATGTTTTCGGTATATTCGTGGTAGCGGCCTTCGAGGTTACCGAACAGTCCCGACAGCATCACATCGGAAAACCCAATGATCGCGTTCAGCGGGGTGCGGAGTTCGTGGGACATATTGGCCAAGAATTCTGATTTAACCCGGTTGGCGACTTCTGCGTGTTCCTTGGCGTCGATCAATTGGTGTTGGAATTCGATGCGTTGGGTGATGTCGGCGATAGACCCCGCCATTCGGTAAACCCATCCCGCTTTGTCGCGCAACGCCATACCGGAAATTCTGATCCAGCACGCGCCACCGTTTTTGTGCATAAGGCGACATTCAGCAAAAAATGATGGCGTTTCACCTTTGAGATGTCGACGCAAACGAAGTTTGTAATCCTCTCGGTCCGCTGGGTGGATCAGACGCATCCACGACCTGGCTTTGATGCTATTGGTCTTGTAGCCGGTGAGGTCACGAATTTTAGCGGAAATATACATTCGGTTGGAATGTATGGCCCAATCCCAGATCCCTTCGCCCGCGCCGCTGATGGCCAATTGAAACCGTTCACGGCTTTCGTTCAGTTCCTCTGCTGCTTTTTTACTTTCCGTGATATCGCGAACGAGACCAATGAAGAGTGACTTGTCGTTGCATTTGAGCTCGCTGACGGCAAGGTCAAGCGGGAACGTGGTGCCGTTCTTGCGCTGCCCGGTGACTTCACGGCCTTGTCCGATGATCCGGGGGGTGTTGGTGTCTTTGTAACGGCGCAGGTATCCATCATGCTGCGATGCGTAGTGCGTAGGCATCAGCATCTTGACATTATTACCGACCACCTCATGAGCACGATAGCCGAATATTTTTTCTGCAGCGGAGTTGAAAGATTGCACCAAACCTTGTTCATCAATGGTGATGATGCCATCAAACACGGCTTCCATGATGCCTTGCAGTTGCTCGTCGCGGGTGATTAAGGCATCGGCGGTGCGTTTGCGCTCTGAAATGTCGCGCGCCACCAGCATGATGGTTTTGAGGCCGCGTTCTGAAAAGGGAAGTAGCGATATTTCCGCATCAATAGTATTGCCATCACAACGCACCAATCGGACAGGTATCCACTTTTCGTCAATAAGGTTTGTGATTTCGTCGTGCAGGGTGTTGCGAAAATCGGAATGGACAAAGGTATCGAACGACTTGCCAATAAAAGTCTCAGGTTCTGCGGCGCAGAGCATTTTTGCACCTGCCGCATTCATCAATGTAATAATACCATCTGTGACCACGCAGGTGAGGTCTGGAGCCATCTCGACCAGTTTGCGATAGCGGCTTTCCGCGTCCAAAAGCGAGGCTTCCATTTCCTTGATGGGCGTAATGTCTGTGTGCAAGCTCAGCACCTGCCCTTCGCGGGTGCGTTGCTCGTGAATGCGCCACCAGCGCCCGCCGCGAAAGATTTCCTGGTGAGCGGGTTGCGGATTGAGACGCTCGTGAAGCTTTTCATCTACCCACTGTGGGAGACGCCCCTGGGCTTCTTTGATGTCCAGACGTTTGGCCGCTGACGTCAGGATATCTTTCAAAGTCGCGCCGGGAATGATGATGTCATTGAGGGCCGGGTAGAGTTTGGCGTAGCCCTCGCTTGCGGCAATCAGGTTGCCATCTTGATCGTAAATCACGAACGCTTCGTCTCGCGCGTTGCTGCGTGCCGCATGCTTTAAAGCGTCGTTGCGTGAAACTTCGGCAAGTCGTTTGGGTGCTGTCGATCTTTTGACCCTGTGGTATTCGCGCTGGGTTTCGAGCTGTTGGGTGATGTTGTGCGCAGCGCCGCGGTAACCCCGGAACATGTTGTTGTCGCTGTAAAACGGGATACCGGAGAGTGTAAAGTGAAAAACCTTGCCATCCGCACCGAGCAGAGAACAGGCGATGTCCCGAAACGGTTCGCGATGTTCCAGGGTGAAAACAACGGGGCTTTCGTGGTTCCCGACGCGGTCATCTGCCAGCACCACTTGTTGAAGGGTGCGTTTTTTGAGCACATCAGATGGCAGCCCGGTGGTTTCCTCGAAACGATCCGACACGAACGTAATTTCAAGGATTTCGTTGGTTTCCCAAATCCAATCACCCACGGTCGAGACGATGTCGTGCAGGCGCTGCTCGGGGCTATCCGGACGCGGCGGCATCTTAATACGCTGGGGCCTTGCAGCACCGCTGGGAGCGATGAAGGGTGTTTTTTTTGCTGCCATCGAAGTCCCTACGGGAAGCCAAGGGGAAAGTGTGACCGGGACAGGGAATCGTGGGACATACTAAACTGGTTGAGTTCTGCATCACGGTTTGCTCCGAGGTGCGCCCGGATCGTAGCCATATTGTACTCTGGTACTGCAATATTAGTATCAGGTAAACTTCTCAGGAATCAACTGCTCTAAACCGCTTAGATGGGCGTGTTCTGAGCGATGGAGTCTTTCTGGACACCCTATGGTTTTTGTGTGGTTAGGGCTTGTTGCAAATAGTTGACTATTTCCGGGGAATCCCATTCCAAAACCCCCAGAACTCGGCCTTTGATCTGGCCGTCAGCACCGAGCAAAATTGTGGTCGGTAAGCCCTCCACGCCGAGTTTGCGCGACAAGTGGCCCTTAACATCATAAAAAACGCCCAGATTTTTTATGTCGTTGGCGTCGAAGAAGGGCTGAACTTTTTTGAGCGCCTTGCGGTCTTCAGAGACCGCGATCACCTCGACGCCGCTGTTCGCGAGTTGGGCGGATAAACGGTCCAGGGCAGGCATTTCGCGTACGCACGGCGCACACCATGTGGCCCAAAAGTTTAGAATCACGCCCCGGCCTTTGAGTGAGGCGAGGGTTATTTCTTCTTCCGCCGCATTGAAAAAGGGCGTATCTAGTGCTCCTTCTGCGGTGATGGCAGGACGAAGCTTATTGGCCAATTCCAGAGGAATTTCGATCTGATCGGCCTGGGCACTTGCAACGCGGGCGGATATCACCAAAATGGCGACAATGCCTATTGTGGCTGTCCGTAATGCCGCACCGAACCGTACAGTGTGTTTGATGCCGGTGTTTTTGATTTTCGACTGACGATTTTTTCGGTCCATCTTGGGTCCCAGATACCATGAGCAACAACGACGATAACAACACCACCAGCACCATATGGGGCGGACGCTTCGAAGCGGGGCCTTCGGCCGTGATGGAAGAAATCAATGCCTCCATCGGCTTTGACAAGCGCTTGTTCGCCCAAGATATTCGCGGCTCACGCGCGCACGCCCAGATGCTGGTCGCTCAGGGCATCATAACCGAACAGGACGGCAAAGCCATCCTAGAAGGCTTGGATGCGGTGGAAGCGGAGATTATCGACGGAACCTTCCAGTTTTCGCGCGCCCTTGAAGACATTCATATGAACGTCGAAAGTCGTCTGCGCGATAAAATCGGGGATGCGGCCGGGCGTCTGCACACGGCACGTTCTCGCAACGATCAGGTGGCGACGGACCTCAAGTTGTGGGTACGTGATGCGCTCGATGGTCTCGACGGCGCATTGAAAGATTTGCAGGAAGCCCTCATCGACCGTGCAGAAGAACACGCAGCCACGGTGATGCCGGGCTTTACCCATTTGCAGGCGGCCCAGCCTGTAACGCTGGGGCACCATCTTCTGGCCTATACCGAGATGTTGGGCCGTGATCGCTCGCGCGTGCAAGATTGCCGGGCGCGGATGAACGAATGCCCCTTGGGTTCGGCGGCGCTGGCAGGCACCTCGTTCCCCATTGATCGCGAAGCCACGGCGGCAGCGCTGGGCTTCGCACGGCCGACGCAGAACTCGCTGGATTCTGTTTCAGATCGGGACTTCGCGCTGGAGTACTTGGGGGTGCTATCGATTCTCAGTGTGCATCTGTCGCGCATGGCTGAGGAAATGGTTATTTGGGCCTCGCAGCAGTTTGGCTTTATCCGCGTGTCCGATGATTTCTCTTCGGGCAGTTCGATCATGCCGCAAAAACGCAACCCGGACGCGTCAGAGCTGGTGCGCGGCAAGGCTGGCCGGGTGTTCGGCGCGTTGATGGGCTTGCTGACGGTGATGAAGGGCCTGCCGCTGACCTACGGCAAGGATATGCAAGAAGACAAAGAACCCGTATTCGATGCATCGGATACGGCTGAGCTGTGTGTCACGGCCATGACCGGAATGTTTAAGTCTGCGACCTTTAACGTCGAACGTATGAAGGCCGACGCGGGCAAGGGCTTCACCACCGCCACCGATCTGGCCGATTGGCTGGTGCGGGCATTGGGCAAGCCGTTCCGCGATGCCCACCATGTCACCGGCGCGTTGGTCAAGATGGCCGAAGACAAAGGCTGCGGCCTGGAAGATTTGTCGCTGCACGACATGCAAAGCGTGGATGCGGGGCTGACGGATGAAATTTTCACGGTTCTCGGTGTCGACAATTCGGTGGCCAGTCGCACATCTTTGGGCGGCACGTCACCAGCCAACGTTTTGGCCCAGGTGGCCCACGCGCGTGAGAGGTTTTTGAAATGACCCGCTTTGGATTGACCCGTTTCTTGACCGTTGCCGTGGCGCTGCTGATGGTCGCAGGCGCATTGAGCGCTTGCGGTCGCAAGGGCGCCCCCGAAGCACCTCCGGGTTCGACTTACCCGAGCACCTATCCCAGCCAATAAGGCCAATTTGATGGATTATTTTAACTACAAGAACGGGCATCTGCACGCCGAAGACGTCGCGTTGGCTGATATCGCCGAACAGGTCGGAACGCCTTTTTATGCGTATTCCACGGCAACACTGACGCGCCATTACAATGTGTTCGCCGATGCTTTGAGCGGGCTGAACGCTTTGGTGTGCTTTGCGGTTAAGGCGAATTCCAACCAGGCGGTGATTCGCACCTTGGCGGGGCTCGGCGCGGGGGCTGATGTGGTGTCCGGTGGTGAGCTGACCCGAGCCCTGAAAGCGGGCGTGAAGCCGCACAACATCGTCTTTTCCGGTGTCGGTAAGTCTGATCCGGAAATTCGCATGGCGCTAGAGGCGGGCATCAAGCAAATCAACGTGGAATCCGAACCCGAACTGGAACGTATCAGCGCCATCGCCACCGAAATGGGCGTAACGGCCCCGATCGCGCTACGCGTCAATCCGGACGTGGACGCCCAGACGCACGAAAAAATCAGCACCGGCAAGCTGGAGAACAAATTCGGCATCGAATGGACGCGCGTCCATGAAGTGTATGCCAAAGCAACCAAGTTGCCGGGCATTCAGGCCCGTGGCCTCGCCATGCATATCGGTTCGCAATTGCTGGACCTGCAACCGTTTCGCGATGCCTATGTGCGTGCGGGCGATTTGGTCGCCATGCTGCGCGCAGACGGGCTTAGTGTCGAGGTGCTCGATATCGGCGGCGGCCTGGGCATTCCCTACGGTGCGGACGATGAGGCTATTGCGCCCAATCCAGAAGCCTACGCCCAGGTGGTCCGTAATACGCTGAGCGGCTTAGACGTCGAGCTGGTGCTGGAGCCGGGGCGCATGATCGCGGGCAATTCTGGCATTTTGGTCACGCGGGTGATCTATGTGAAAGAAGGCGCGACACGCACGTTCCTGATCGTGGATGCGGGCATGAATGACTTGATCCGCCCAACCCTGTACAGTGCCTATCACAATATCGTGCCGGAAATCGAACCCACCAAGGGTGCCAAACTGATCGACGTGGATATCGTCGGCCCCATTTGCGAAACCGGTGATACCTTCGCCAAAGGCCGCCGTCTGCCCGCCGTCAAAGCGGGCGACCTGCTGGTGATGCGCACCGCGGGTGCCTACGGCGCGGTGCAGTCCTCGACTTACAACACCCGCCCACTGATCGCGGAAGTGATGGTCAACGCCGACCAGTTCGCCGTTGTGCGCGAACGATTGGACGTCGAAGACATCATCGCTATGGATCGTTTGCCGACTTGGTTGGAAGACTAATTCAGGGGCATTTTCCGGCGAATTTGAGTTGGAACTGATCGGGCCTTAGTGACCGACAGCGCCTTCGTCTGTGCCTGCATCTTTGCCCATGTCCGCCGCATCGACAAAGCCGAGCGCCATGGACCGGGCTGTGCCGGGTGGGTTTTCGAATTCAACCTTGAAGGGGATGCTTTCGCCCGCTTCCAGGACTGTTTTCGGCAGTTCCATGGTCTGGACGCGAATTTCTTTGCCGTCGGTGTTGGTCAGGGCGACCTTGAGAACCGGAACGTGGACCGCTTCTTCCGTTACGTTGGCGACCTTGCCTTCGACGATGAGGTAATCGATGCCGTTTTTAACGTCACGCCGGGCTTTGACGTCTTGGTGAGCCAGCCCTTCGCCGGGCTCAACCTTATGGATGCCCATCATGATGTAATAATCTTTTGCCGCAGGGACAGCCTTGATGATGGCGTCCTTGGCGAGGAATCCGGTCGCGGCGATGCCGATGAACAGTACGGCGAACACGGCGGCAATGATCATCGCGATCGGTTTTTTCTTTTCGACCGGTGGCTTTTTGAAACGTGGACGGCCGACGGGAATTTCGTCGTCGTCGTTCGGCATGGGCTCGCTGAAACCAGAGGGAATCGGGTCCAGGTCGTCGTCTTCAATCTCGATGGTTTCGGCTTCGTCGTGGTCGACGTTGGTGTCGATCATCGATTCGATCGGTGTAAGTGCTGCGTCATCTTCACCAAACAGGTTGTCGAGCTCATCCTGGGATAAGGGGTCGGATTCTGCTTCGGCTTCTGGCTCCGATTCTGGCTCCGGTTCTGGCTCCGGGGCTGCTTCCGGCTCCGGCTCCGGCTCTGGCGCAGGTTCGGGTTCGGGGATCGGTTCTGGCTCGGAAGCTGGTGGTGGCGGAGGAGGAGGTGGCGGTGGCGGAGGCGGAGGTGGTGCAGCGGCAGCCGGAGCTGCAGCCGGAGCTGCAGCGGTGCTCACCGGGATGCTGAGCTGCTGTTCACGGACCTCAACCGAATGGATCACGGATTGCTGCCAGGCGTAACCACAGCGCGCGCACTTCATCATTGACCCGGTAGGCTTGATAGCCTCGGGTTTGACGTCGTAGTGTGTTCCACAATTTGGGCAAGTGATGATCATCGTGACACAGTATATGTATGTGTTAACCTCTTGCCTTTATAGGTGTTTGTGGAATTCAACGCAAGCAAGGTGGTCAGGTTCGTTGTGGATGGTTCCAATCACGCCATGTCATTTTATGATATGCCGCCAATGAAGTCCCCCAGGATACGGCCAAATAAGGCCTCAAAGCTGGGGCAGAACAGGTTTTTGAGGACGAAGACTCCGTGGATATTGATCCCACCGCATCCATTGCCCGTTTCGAGAATGTCGGCTTGCGTTACGGCCTCGGCCCGGAAGTTCTGCAAGACGTCAGTTTTGAGCTGAAACCGGGTTCTTACCATTTCTTGGTGGGGCCGTCCGGGGCAGGTAAATCGTCGCTTTTGAAGCTGATGTATCTGGCCCATCGACCGTCGCGGGGGCTTTTGCACCTGTTCGGCCACGATATCGCCACCACCCCTCGCGACCAGCTACCGGCGTTGCGTCGTTCCATTGGAGTGGTGTTTCAGGAGTACCGTCTGTTGGAGCACCTATCCACCTTCGACAATGTGGCGTTGCCGTTGCGGGTTGCCGGGATTCGCGAGCAAGACATCAAGCGTCATGTGGAAGAATTACTGGTCTGGGTTGGTTTGAAAGACCACATGAATGCGCGCCCGCCGACCCTGTCGGGCGGTCAGAAGCAGCGTGCCTCTATCGCCCGTGCGGTGATCGCACGGCCCAGCCTGTTGATGGCTGATGAGCCCACCGGCAACGTCGACGACCGCATGGGTTACCGCTTGATGCATCTGTTTGAAGAACTCAATAAATTGGGCACCACCGTGCTGGTCGCCACCCATAACGAGGCCATGGTGCGGGAGCTGGGCCACCCGGTGATGCGTTTGGGCGCGGGCCAGTTGCACATTTCGCCTGGGACCAAATCCGTGACCAAACCCGGTGGGGAGGGGGTATGATGTTCTCTCGGCGTACTGACTTGCCGTTAGATAAGGATTCCCTGAGCCGCTTTCTGCCCTGGTTGATTGCGTTCATGGTCTATCTGGCCACGCTGGCTCAAGCGGGTCTGATTGGCCTAGATGGGTTGGCCGCGCGCTGGGATAGCGGCATGGCGGCGACCCTGACGGTGCAAATTCCAGCCGACCCGGACGCCAGCAAAGCGACCAACGCCCGGCGTCTTCAAAACGCACTCAACATGATTTCGGATACCCCGGGTGTGGTGCGCGCTGAGGTGGTCAGTGATCGCAAGGTGTTGCAACTTTTAAGCCCCTGGTTGGGCGTGGTCGAGGCAGCAGACGTGCCATTGCCGAGGTTGATCGATGTCGACACGGATTCGGATATCGATCTGGATGTACGTGTTTTACAGCAAAAACTGTCGAGCACCATCCCCGGCACCCAGGTCGATGATCATGGCGTATGGCTGGCGCGCTTGATTGAAATGGTGCGCACGCTTGAAGCTTTGGCTGCAGGCGTTCTGGCCTTGATTGTTC